>Ga0209043_1000351_pt1 | contig 29622 bp, 29 predicted proteins | sample SaaInlV_100m_DNA_3_FD_184654 | JGI IMG/M metagenome (GOLD analysis project Ga0209043, IMG submission 184654) | Marine microbial communities from expanding oxygen minimum zones in the Saanich Inlet - SI037_S4LV_100m_DNA (SPAdes) (version 2) | ecosystem: Environmental > Aquatic > Marine >... | reverse complement strand
AAATCCTCTAAGCATGTCGGCAGCGTTATAAACGATCGGAAACGGCGCGTGGCCCTCAAAATTGGCATAAAAATGACTGGCATCGCTGGCCAACACTACCCAGCCTCGCTCTGTCATTACCCGGACGCACTGCATACCCATCGTATGTCCACCCACATGATGAACGCTGATACCAGGCGCTATCTCACTGTCTCCTGCGTGAAAAACAACCCGCCCCCTGTATACGTTTCGCACCATCTGAACCACATGATCCACCGTATAGGCGCCAGCCAAATAGCCATGACCCATATGCGGACCAGTCGCATACTGCATCTCGAGTTCCTGGAGATGAAACCGGGCAGTCGGAAAATCATCGAGTGAGCCTGCATGGTCATAATGCAGATGGGTTACGATGACGTCCTGTACCTGCCGTGTATCGATCCCCATGCCTGCCAAGCCTTGCGCAGGTGACTTATCGTATTCGCACTGCCAGATGCCACCGGAGGCTTCGGTCCGGCGACTCCATTCGGCTTTATCAAAACCGGTGTCTACGACTACAGTCCTATTGGCGTTTTTTAAAACCCATACATAGTAGGCAATGGGTTCATCCTGATCGTGCATGGGGTCTGTCCAGGCACTGCCAATAAAATTCTCGTGGTGTTTTCTATTTGTACGAACTGCATAACACAACGCAGAAATTGCATAAGACTCAGGATCAGCCATGATATTTTCTCCAGGATGAGCTATTGTTGTCTGCCAAACCGGAACGCGATTTTCTGGACCCGGATACCTGGTGTGAGAGTCTACAGGGCCTTGGCGCACCGCAGACGTGCTGGAGTACCAGAGTTCGCCGGCCAGTGAAATATCACTGAATCACTGCAAAGATTAACAGGGTAATTAATTGATGAAGACACGGAAAACCATCGGCATTGTCGGGCTGGGAAATATGGGTTACCCCATAGCCGAAAATCTGATAAAGGCGGGATACGATATCGCGGGGTACGAGATCGATCAGTTGCGGCGCAAGCCCAGAGAGCATTTAGTATACGTCGATAGCCTGGGGGATTTGATCCGGCAAACCACGGTACTACTACTTAGCCTGCCCGACCGGCATGCTGTCCAGGGAGTCGTTGAACAGTTGTTAAACGACCATGGACCGGGTCCGATAACCATCGTGGATACGTCGACTATCGGCGCTAAAGCAAGCCAGTCGATCGCAAACCTCGTTCGTAACTCTGAACTCAAGTATCTGGATAGCCCAGTATCCGGTGGTGTTCGAGGTGCTGTTGCCGGCACACTCGCCGTAATATGCGCTGGATCGAAGGCCTTATACGATGAAATGCTGCCCATTCTCGAGTGCTTCAGCGCCAACCAATTTTTGGTCGGGCCTGAACCCGGTCAAGCTCAGACACTCAAGGTGCTGAATAACTTCCTGTCCGCGACTGCGCTTGTTGCATCCAGCGAAGCGCTGCACTATGGACAGGCGCAGGGCCTCGATCTGCAGAAAATGTGTGATGTCATCAACGTCTCTACTGGGATGAATACCGCGACTCTGGACAAAGTGCCGCGCCAGGTAGTAACCGGTCTCTTTAATACTGGTTTTAGCAATTCACTAATGTTCAAAGACATTTCTCTTTATCTTGAAGGCTGCAATGAAGCGGGGACAACGGGTGAGGTCAGCCGCACCGTGGTCCAATTGTGGGATGATTTTGTTGCATCGTCTCCCAACGACGATGCAACGTGCATATTCAAGTTTACGGACAAGTCGGCCCAGATTACTGACTTGTGAAAACCTGTATCGATCAGGGTTGCAAACCCATGCTGATCAGCGGATATCCAAGCCCAAAAATACTGATAAGGTAAACCAATTTAAGAGCGGGATACAGCCCAGAGTCGTTGGGTTCACTGCTGCCCAAAGTGACTACCGGTTATGGTCTGGCTGACACTGATGTAAGTAAATAACGCATTATCGAATGAATGTTGAATGAATGTCGAATGAATATGCCCATCCAGCCAGGCTTCTCATCAATCACTTTTTGTTTGCAGTCGAGCCTTTTCACTTTCTGAACCGAGCACGGCCGGTGTATCATCAATCTGATCAATAAACCGGCAGTGCACGCTGACAACTAAATTCGGACAATCATTTTATGGAACACGATATTAAGCATCATCTTGATCAACTTCCCTCTAGCGGAATCTGGTGCGCGGCGCTCACGCCACTGCAGGCCGATCTTTCAGTCGATTGTGCCCGCCTGGCGCAACATGCGAGATTCCTCCTTAACAACGGCTGTCATGGCATCGGGCTTTTCGGCACTACGGGGGAGGCCAATGCATTTTCTGTAGCGGAGAGAATGGCCGCCCTCGAGTCGCTACTTGGCGATGGCCTATCACCTAACACTCTGATGGTCGGCACGGGGTGCTGCGCGCTCACTGATACCGTTTCTCTAACTCGGCACGCGATCGAGCACGGTGTCAATAAGATACTGGCGTTGCCACCGTTTTATTATAAGAATGTCACAGACGATGGCCTTTTTCGCAGTTTCGCCCAAGTCATTGATCGAACGGCCAGCGACGAGCTCGAGCTCTACCTTTACCACTTTCCGGCTGTGTCCCAGACGCCGATCTCCGCAGACTTAATAGCCATGCTTTGTGAGCATTTCCCAGAAACCATTGCCGGGGTTAAAGACAGCTCCAGTGATCTTGAACATACCCTCAAGCTCGCTTCTCGGTTTCCGCAGATTGCTATCTTCCCGGGCAACGAGACACATCTTCTCGCGACCCTGGAAAATGGTTGTGCAGGCTGTATCTCAGCGACAGCCAATGCCAACCCTCAGGGTATTCGGAAAATATTTGACAGTTGCCTTAGTGGCGATTCATCAGCGCCTGCCCTGCAGGAGCAAGCCTTTGCCATCCGCGAAGTATTTGGCCGACACCCCCTGGTTTCCGCTCTTAAACAGCACGCCGCCTGGTCATCCGGTGATGACGCCTGGCTGCGGCTTCGTCCCCCTCTGACTCCCCTGGATAACAAAGCTGCGGCAGCGTTGCAATCGGATCTAGATCAGACCACCCTTTGATCTGATCTTTTTCATAGGCGTGACCCAATATGTTGTGCCCAAAAAGGCTCGAACTGGTTGCTAAATTATTGAATCGTTAACGTAAGTTCCGTAACTCTCAAATAGTCGACCTCTAGAGTGCCGGGCTTGGCTGGATTTCAGTCGATCCAAGCAAATTAGAAAAGACGGTGTTGGCCAAATCGCGTCAGAATGAGCAAAGTGATTGACAGAACGGCCCACCCGGGCAGGGAGACTCATCGATGTACGATCTGGTTTTAAAACAGGCACGCGTGATCGATCCTCAGGCAGGTCTTGATAAGGTCTGTGATATTGCTTTTAAGGGCAGTTCTGTTGCCATTATTCAGGATACTATTCCTGCCAGCGCGGCGCTAGAGAGTCACGATCTGACCGGTTGCCTGGTTGTACCAGGATTGATTGACCTGCACACGCATGTTTATTGGGGCGGTGCAGCAATCGGTATTGAGCCCGATAGTTATGCAAAGGCATCCGGTTTAAGCACATTGATCGATGCGGGAACTGCCGGCCCGGGGAACTTTACCGGCTTTCTAAAGCATGTCATCGAACCTGCCGAAACGCGGATTCTTGCATTTCTTAATATTTCATTCCCGGGCATATTTGCGTTCAGTAAGGAGGTCATGGTCGGAGAGTGCGGCGATCTACGGCTGTTGAATCCTGCCGCATGTCTAAACATTGCGTCGCTTTATCCCGACGACATTGTAGGAATAAAAGTTCGGGTGGGTATGACGGCAAGCGACGGACAAGGCCCAGCGCCGCTGGATCTGGCGTTGGAAGTGGCAGACGAGTTGGGCCTGCCCGTGATGTGCCATCTCGACAACCCACCTCCCAGCCGTTTGGAAGTCGTCTCCCGCTTGCGTAAAGGCGATATTCTGACTCATTGTTTTCGCCCGTTTCCTAACGCCCCTGCCAGAATGCGAGATGGCGCTGTTCGCGAAGAAATCATTGCAGCAAGGGAGCGGGGTGTCATATTCGATATCGGACACGGGCAGGGGTCGTTCGGATTTGTCACGGCAGAAGCGATGATCAGCGCTGGTTTTTTGCCCGAGTGCATTTCAAGTGACGTGCATGTGTTGAGCATAGATGGCAGTGCGCAGAGTCAGCTCAATACACTATCAAAGTTTCTTGCACTCGGGGTTTCTTTAAATGATGTCATCGCAGCCAGTACCAGTGGTCCGGCAACTGCCATCGGCCGACCCGAGTTGGGGTCTTTAACGCCGGGCAGTCCGGGCGATGCGACTGTTTTGCATCTAAATGAAGGCAATTTCGAGTTCACCGATGTACAAGGCCTCACCCGTACAGGTAATACGCAGCTAACCGGTTATGCAAGGGTGCTCGGTGGGCGCTGGCACAATCCCTGAAATTTGTGCGGCAGTGCTACCAGGCGGCATCCTATATGTAGACTGCGGATCTTTATTTGATTGATAACTTGTAAAGTGGGATGCTATTCCCACTACGGGTATCACCGGTCAGGCAAAAGCGGCCTAAGCACAGCCCAGGTGCTTAATTAAGGTAAAGCGGTACGAAGTTATGGAGAAAACGAGATGATTACTAAAGGCATTAAAGCGTTGTGCGCCGAAGCCGAGAAAGAAGTGGAAACCTGGTCTCTTGATCAAGTGCATTCTCATCTGGAAGACGATGATGTCGTCCTCGTCGATATTCGTGATATTCGTGAACTGTGGCGTGACGGAGCCATACCCGGCGCTATCCATGCGCCGCGCGGCATGCTGGAATTCTGGGTCGATCCAGACAGTCCCTACGCGCGTGATGTGTTCCAGTCGGGTAAGCGATTTGTCTTTTTTTGCGCTGGCGCGATGCGCTCGGCGTTAGCCGCCCAGTCGGTTCAGGCCATGGGTTTGAGTCCAGTCTGTCACATGGCAGGGGGCTACGCACAGTGGAAGAAACAGGGTTTTCCGACCGAGGCCAAGGAAAAGAAATAACGACCCTAGAAGGGAGTGGGTGATGAACAAAAAAGAACACGGATTACTCTGGTCGAGCTAATCATCGTAGTAGCGCTCATTGGTATTTTGTTTGCAATCATGCGGCCGCAGTGCCAGAACCATCAGACACGAGGCAAAGTGGCCGAGGCGCTTGTTTTTAGTACGAGCGCCCAGCGTGCGCTTGTGTCTATTTACAACAACAACGGTATATATGTAACCCCTTAGCAACGGCCAGGCTAACCTGCGTGAAAAGGGCTCCTTACCCAGCACATCCATAAAACGCATAGAGGTTTTGGGCGTAAGTGGCGGGTGGTCTACGACAGGTGTTTGTTAGGCCTCTGGAGCGACGGATAGCCCTTTTACCCGGTGATGAGAAATTAATTGCGCTATTAACCCCGAGGTTTTGGCGGTCTCGATAAATGATCGAAGATAAGCTGCGCCATCCTTACGATCGGCAGGGGTACCAACGGCTTGTTGAACCGCAGTAAATTGGCCTTCGAGTAGCCGCGCCTGCCCAAGGGTTTCGACATCAGACAACAAACGTGGTTTGAGCCCAGCCAGAGCGTCGAGACCTTCTCGAACGAAAAGCTCATATGACGCATCGAGTCCCTCAGCGCGGACCAGTTTGGCGTGCTTCAGATGACGCGTAAGGTATAAGTCGTAGGCGCTCCGGGCAGAGACGGCAATCTGAATCCCCGGTCGATCGATGTCTTCAAGTTGTTTTAAAGGCGAGTCCTCGAGGACAAGGTAGGTGGCTTCGATCTCGACGTACGCGGCGGTAAATTTAATATGCTCGGCCCGAGCAGGTTCTGCGCCAATCAGCCCGATGTCCCAGGCGCCGTCATTGACCGCATCGGCCAACTCCCCCGGCGTGGCGAAAGGCACGTACTCGATACCGACCCCCAGGTCATCTGCGATGGCAGCGGCCAAATCGGGCGCTACCCCATCAGGGTCTCCATTGGGTTTTTTGCCTGTTACCAGAAGAAAGTTCGCGACGTTGATGGCGGCGCGTAAAGTGCCGGTGGGCGCAAGCTCCATAGCGACTGGATTGGACATAAGATTCACTTTCAATAATAAGGCGTTAGACCGAGATTGTAAGCGCTTGCCTGTATCGCGTCTTCGGTTGGGCTGAGAACCACTAGCCTGTGATGCAAGGGGGTTCAACCCCGTTTAGCAATGAATACGCGTCCCGCGGTGCCCGTCTTGACATGATGTTGCACGCAAACATGGATGCTCAACGCGTTGATCGAGCGACACCATACGCCAATAATCCCCGGGTCGGCCTAGCGCCGGACATGGCGCACACGCGCCAGCGATTTATTTTGGCGCGATTATTCTATGTTCAATCAACCAACCATAGACTTGGATGGAGCCTACAAAAAGTGTCGCAGTAATGGCGCAGATGCACATCGCATATATCACCATCACCAATCGCGCTTGAAAGGAACTTCTGGCCTTTAACTCATCGTAACCTTTGAAGAATGTGCTTATTCCAAAATCATTATTGGAAATCAGTGCATTGCCCCATTTCTCCAGGAATGAAAACAGAAAATTCATCGAGCTATTGTTGAAGTGAGATTTATAAGGGAAGGTTAGGATGAATGAGGGGGGGGTTAAAAGTGCCCGCCCCTCCAAGCGTACCGCCACTAATCATCTCCAACTCAAAGTCTGCCAGATCACCATCTTGCCCCAGAAAGTCTGGCGTGTCGGGTCTAATCATCTCGGGTGACGGTATAACCCTGATTCTTCGCCATCGTTACAATACCTGAATCGCCCCCAATTCTCTAGACAATCGCCCGCCGCTTGGCATCGACAAGTCGGCTGAATGTCTTAGTAACGAGAGGGCACTGATCTTTGCGAATCTGGACCTGGTAGCGGCCATTTCGCTTGCGAATCGTTGCCATCGCTTACTCCTCACTGTGACTGATTTGTGGCAGCAAAGGAGAATCTGGGACAGCATCCGAGCTAGTACATCGCTAGTTCATTGAAAACAAACACAGGAAATGGTGGGCGCGGCAAGGTTCGAACTTGCGACCCCTGCCGTGTGAAGGCAGTGCTCTCCCACTGAGCTACGCGCCCCGAAAGGGGGGCACACTGGCTATGCCAGCGTGCGTTAGCATCTTATTATAATTAGAATCTCGCCGTTCACGCTACGGAACACTCACTGATGTCTTTAATTCGTACTCGTTTCGCTCCAAGCCCTACCGGTTACCTGCACATCGGCGGGGTACGTACGGCTCTTTTCAGCTGGCTTTATGCACGCCATCATGGCGGGCAGTTCATCTTGCGGGTGGAAGATACCGACCGTGAGCGCTCCAGCCAGGCTTCGGTTGATGCCATTCTCGAGGGTCTGAGCTGGGTCGGGCTCAACTATGATGATGGGCCGATCTTTCAGTCGGATCGGGTGGATCGCTACCGCGAAGTGCTCGACAGATTTCTGGAGCAGGGGTTGGCCTATCACTGTTACTGCACCCCCGAAGAGCTCGATGCCGTGCGAGAAGAGCAACGGGCGCAGAATATTAAACCGCGCTACAACCGTAAATGCCGCGATGAAATCGACCCGACCCGGCCTGGGATCGAGCCCGTCATCCGCTTTCGGAATCCCCTGGAAGGTCCGGTGGTATTTGAGGATCTGGTGCGCGGGCGTATCAGTATCAGTAATGAAGAACTGGATGATCTGGTAATAGCCCGCGGTGACGGTACGCCTACCTACAACTTTGCCGTAGTGGTTGATGATATCGATATGGGTATTACCCATGTTATTCGCGGCGATGATCACGTCAATAACACCCCGCGCCAGGTCAATATCTTCAACGCCTTGGATGCACCGCTGCCTGTTTTTGCCCATGTGCCCATGATTGTCGGCCCCGATGGGCAGCGCTTATCCAAGCGCCATGGTGCAGTAAGTGTTCTGCAATACCGTGATCAGGGTTTTTTGCCCGAGGCTATGCGTAATTATCTGGTGCGCCTGGGCTGGTCCCATGGGGATCAGGAGATTTTCTCACTTCAGGAGATGGTTGAGTTTTTTGATCTTGCCCAGGTCAATCGGGCAGCCTCTGCGTTCGACGCGGACAAGCTCAAGTGGCTTAACCAGCACTATATCAAGGAGGCCGATGGCGAGCGATTAACGCTTCTTTTGAGCCAGCGGTTACAAGAAAGGGGCATCAGCCTTGAGGGCGGGCCGCAGCCTTTGGCAGTAGTCGAGGCTTTGCGCGAACGGGTGCAGACGCTGGATGAGCTTGCCGACAAGAGTCTTTATTTTTACCAGGATATCGGCGATTACGACGAGGGTGCGGCCAAAAAGCATCTGCGTCCTGTAGCCGGGCCATTGCTTAAAGATATACGGGAGCGGCTCTCAAACATCGAAGTCTGGACAGCAGGCACTATTCATACGCAACTACAGGCCTGCATTGAGGCGCACGATTCAAAACTCGGTAAGATTGCCCAGCCGCTCAGGGTAGCGGTCTCAGGTACGGCAGCGACGCCTCCGATCGATGAGACCCTGGCACTGGTAGGCCAGGACAAAACCCTGCAACGTATCAGCGTTGCGCTGGAATTTATTGCCGCGCGAGAAGCGCGCGGTGCTTGACCGAAACGGACACAACAACGAGAATACTGCGCTCTTCTCGGGGCCGTAGCTCAGTTGGGAGAGCGCTACAATGGCATTGTAGAGGTCGTCGGTTCGATCCCGTCCGGCTCCACCAAAGTTGTCCCCATCGTCTAGTTGGCCTAGGACACCGCCCTTTCACGGCGGCAACAGGGGTTCGAATCCCCTTGGGGACGCCAATAGATTAAGGTTCTACCCTGCGCCGGGTTGCTGCTTTTTAGTAATCTGGAGCCCGGCGTGTTGATGCAATGCAGGCAGGATTACATCAGTACGGGTCGAGTCCCCCGATCGTTTTCCACTATTCTCGCTTCCTTACATCAGTTGGCCGACAGTATCGTCGAGGACCGTTTGGCCGCGCCTGTGCCGATATACGCCCGAGTCAGTACGCGCTCTGGGCGCTAACTTCGTTTTCACTTGCTGACAGCGCTTAGTAGTTTTACTGGCCAACATGCCTACCAGGAAAGATCGTCGAGCCAGGCGTTAACTTGTTCGATCAGCAGATCGCTCGTGCCTGTAAAGTAATGGTCTGCCCCCGGTGCAACGATTTGGCGTGATGCCGGGTTACCCGCTTGTTTGATTAACTGCAGTCGCTCTGGTGCCATGCGGTGAACGGCCGGGTAGTCATATTCACCATACAGATCCAGTATCGGTACTGTGAGCGATGCAAAAGGGAAGGGCCGCTGCATCGGTTGCTGGTAGTCGGTGGCGCCAATACCAATTCCGATGAAGGCGTTGATCCCTTCATCGGCATGCTCTTCCATCCAGGCCATGGCCATGTGTGCGCTGCAACTGTGCGCCAGTAGCACCACCGGGGAGACCTCCTGGCTGGAAAGATAGGCCAGTGCCGCGTTTATTCGCGGAACACCCTCTTCAAGTATGGGAAGATAATCGAAGTATTTGGCTGCCTTTTCCAGTACCGGCATCTGCAGTGACAGCGTATGCCAACCTGCTTCCGAAAGCCCGACCCTGAGCGGGCCGATGTTCTCGGGCCAGTCGGCATGAAAACCACGCCCGTGCAGCAAAATAACCGCGCCGCGGGTGCTGTCAGTCTCCGAGGCCATCTCCACAGCTGCAAAGTCTGCCCCCTGGGCATTCAGCATGATCAGCTCGCCCGAGAAAAGATTCGCCTCGACTTCATCAATGAGGCGTTGCTCACGTTCAAGGTCACTGGCGACGGCGGAGGCACAGAACCAGAAAACCAGTCCCAGGGCTATCGTGATGTAATTAAAGAGTTTGAACTGCGCCATGCTGCTATTCTCTGGTTATCGGTCTGCATTCGACCGGGAGCGTAATAATACTAAATCCAGCGGTTTGTTAAAAAAACGCCTGCCTCGCGGACTCACGCTGTGAGCCACCGGTTTGTGAGAATACTCCCTTGCCCCGGCGCTTGGATGGGTCGCTGGGCATTTAATGATGAAAGATAGGTTAAAGCAACGCGGAGACTCTGAAACGTGACTAAAACTGATGATCTTGTTGAGCTTGCCAGGCAAGTTGGGCAGATCATACTTGAGCGTGGCTGGCGGCTTGCGACCGTCGAATCGTGTACCGGCGGGTGGGTAGCCAAGACGATCACTTCGGTACCGGGTAGCTCGCTTTGGTTTGAATGCGCTCTGGTCACGTACAGTAATGAGTCCAAGAATGCCTTGGCTGGGGTACCAATGGAGCTCATCGATACCCACGGTGCAGTCAGCGCTCAGGTGGCGGAGGCTATGGTGGGTGGGGTTATCGCCCGAAGTAAAGCGAGTGCGGGCCTTGCGATTACTGGGGTCGCCGGGCCAGATGGCGGCAGCGTGCAAAAGCCTGTAGGCACGGTTTTTATAGCCTGGCAAGCGCCCGAACACGGTGTACGCTCGGAGCGCTTTCAATTTCATGGTGATCGGGATGCTATCCGCCGCCAGTCGGTAGCAGCGGCACTGGCCGAGCTCATCAGTCTCGCGGCCCACCCAGTCTGAGAGTCAGTTGTGATGTAGTTCGCTGTGTTCGTCACGTGGTTTATGAAATAATGCCTGCTAGCCTGAAATTACCGATTTTTGCCTATCCTGGGATCAACTGAGCCGGGGTAGCAAGGCCGATAATTGCCTGACCCGGTGCTGGCATTAAAAGGTCACAGCAGTGTGCTGGATAAATAGTCAAATGTGCAATGGAGCTTTACATGGATAACAACAAGCAAAAAGCCTTAGATGCTGCCCTCGGGCAGATTGAGCGGCAGTTCGGCAAAGGATCTGTCATGCGGCTCGGCGATGCCGAAGTGGGCAAGGGCATCGAAAGCATTTCAACCGGTTCGCTGGGCTTAGATATCGCACTCGGTATCGGCGGCTTGCCTCGCGGACGGGTGGTCGAGATTTATGGGCCGGAATCATCGGGTAAAACCACATTGACGTTATCTGTGATTGCTCAGGCACAAAAAGTCGGTGGCACCTGTGCATTTATCGATGCTGAGCACGCGCTTGATCCTTCTTATGCTCAGCGCCTCGGCGTCAACGTCGAGGATCTGTTGGTGTCTCAACCCGACACCGGCGAACAGGCACTAGAGATCGCCGACATGCTGGTGCGATCGGCAGCCATCGATGTGATCGTGGTCGATTCGGTCGCCGCACTCACCCCTAAAGCGGAGATCGAAGGGGAGATGGGTGACCACCATGTAGGTCTTCAGGCCCGACTCATGTCCCAGGCCTTGCGTAAGTTGACCGCAAATATTAAGCGCTCCAATACTATGGTGGTCTTCATCAACCAGATCCGCATGAAGATTGGCGTTATGTTTGGCAATCCCGAGACCACCACGGGCGGCAATGCCTTGAAGTTCTACTCCTCGGTACGATTGGATATCCGCAGGATCGGTGCGGTAAAAAAGGGAGAAGAGGTCTTGGGTAATCAGACCCGCGTTAAAGTGGTCAAAAACAAGGTCGCACCGCCATTTCGAAAGGCTGAGTTTGATATTCTTTATAACGAGGGGATTTCCAAGGAGGGCGAACTCATCGATATGGGTGTGGAGCATCAGATCGTTGACAAGTCCGGCGCCTGGTATTCCTACAACGGTGAGCGTATCGGTCAAGGTCGGGATAATGTCCGAGAGTTTTTGCGCTCCAACCCTGATATCGCGTCGGATATCGAAAATGTCGTGCGCCAGAAAATGGGCCTGGATTCCCTTGGCTCCAGCGATGTCAGTGCGCCGGAGAGCGCGCCGGCGGAGGTGCAAAGCGCCGAGGCCTGATGACCTCGTCTGATGCGGACCTGCTGGTGCAGGTTCGTGAAGTCGCTATGCGCTTGCTGGCAAGGCGGGAGCACAGCCGCGAAGAACTCCGGCTTAAGCTCGTCCAGCGCGGTTTCGAGATTTCAAGTATTGATCCGGTTCTTGTTGAACTGATCGAACAGGATTACCTGTCTGATGCCCGCTACGCCCAGGCGCTGGTGTCGCATCGGTCGCAGGGTGGCTACGGACCTTTGTACATTCGCCGCGAACTCAAAGAGCGTGGGGTAACAGCCGATTTGATTGAATCGGCCTTTGCCCAGGCAGACGTATCATGGGATGATGTGGCCAAGGGCCGCTACCAGAGTCGCTTCTCCAGTCAGCCTGTTGACTCTTTTAAAGACTGGGCACGTCGCGCCGCTTATATGCAGCGACGAGGGTTCGGCAAGAGTGCGATACGCCGGGTACTCGGCGATTGGCAGGGTCGCGGTTAGAATTGACTTCGCGCTGGTGTGTATACAGGCCGGCAGTTGCGCATTATTGATCAGATCATTGTCATGAAAACTCGCGATATCAGACAGCAATTTCTCGATTACTTCGCCGCTAACGGCCACGAGGTGGTTGCCAGCAGCCCACTGGTACCGCACAACGATCCCACGCTGCTTTTTACAAATGCGGGAATGGTCCAGTTCAAGGATGTGTTTCTCGGCCAGGACAAGCGCCCCTACCAAAGAGCCGTGACCGCGCAACGCTGCGTGCGCGCCGGTGGCAAACACAATGATCTGGATAACGTGGGGTACACCGCCCGACATCACACCTTCTTTGAGATGCTTGGAAATTTCAGTTTTGGTGATTATTTTAAGCCCGAAGCAATTCACCACGCCTGGACACTGCTCACCGACGGCTTCGGATTGTCACCAGAAAAACTTTGGGTGACCGTTTTCGACGAGGACGACGAGGCTGCGGATATCTGGCTGGGAGATATCGGTATTCCTCGTGAGCGCTTTGCCCGCATTGGTGCCAGCGATAATTTCTGGTCGATGGGTGACACCGGTCCGTGCGGGCCTTGCAGTGAGATTTTCTATGATCACGGGCCCGAAGTGGCGGGCGGACCCCCGGGAACCCCCGAGGCCGACGGCGATCGCTACGTAGAGATCTGGAACCTGGTATTTATGCAGTTCAACCGGGATGCGAGCGGCATTGACACCCCCTTGCCGCGGCCTTCGGTAGATACCGGCATGGGATTGGAGCGCTTGGCCGCGGTTCTGCAAGGGGTCCACAGCAACTATGAGACAGATCTTTTTGTCGCTTTGATTAAGGCATCTGCCGAGGTAACTGGCTGTACTGACATAGATAACAGCTCATTGCGGGTGATCGCTGATCACATCCGCTCCAGTGCGTTTCTGATTACCGATGGCGTGATTCCATCAAACGAAGGTCGCGGCTACGTATTGCGCAGAATTATTCGCCGCGCTATTCGCCATGGTTATCAGGCTGGGGCATCGGCGCCTTTTATGCACAAATTAGTGGCACCGTTGGTAGAGCAAATGGGCGACGCCTGCCCCGAACTGGCAGATGCACAGGGTCGTGTTGAGGAGGCTTTGGCGCAAGAGGGAGAGCGCTTTGCTCAGACTCTGGGCCAGGGTATGCGTATTCTCGAGCACGAACTTGCGGATCTGCCCGGCACCATAATACCTGGGGAGCTAACTTTTCGGCTGTACGATACTTTCGGTTTTCCCGCAGACCTGACTGCGGATTACGCTCGCGAGCGTGGGCTTACGGTCGATATGGACGGGTTTGAACAGGCTATGGCCGCTCAGCGCGAGCGCGCGCGGGCTGCCAGTCATTTTCGCATGGACGGTGCAGTCAGCGTCAGTGTTGAAGAGCGCACAATTTTTACCGGCTACGATGAATTAAATGGAGAGGCAACCGTATTGTCGGTTGTAAAAGACGATACAGAAACCGATATTCTGGCCGAGGGTTCTGAAGGCTTAGTAGTGCTCGAGAGTACACCTTTTTATGCCGAAAGCGGTGGTCAGGTTGGCGATGGTGGCGTGTTGACGTGGCCGGGCGGCAGTTTTGAAGTCACTGGCGCACGTTATCTCGCCCACAAGGTCATTGCACATGCCGGACGGGTAGTCAGTGGCGCTCTTAAACCCGGGATCAAAGTCAGTGCTGCGGTGGCGCAACGGGGTCGGGTAGAGACGGCTGCTAACCATTCAGCTACCCACTTACTGCATGCCGCTCTGCGCCAGGTGCTTGGTGAGCATGTTGAGCAAAAGGGTTCACTGGTTGAACCGGAGCGTTTGCGATTTGATTTTTCTCATGGCGAGCCGATGTCGGACACTCAACTGGATAAGGTCGAGCGTATCGTGAATGCGCAGGTTCGCGCCAATAACGACGTTAACACCCGGCTGATGGCTTTGGATGATGCGCGAGAAGAGGGCGCTGCTGCACTTTTTGGAGAGCGTTACGAGGAGCAGGTTCGGGTGGTGGCTATGGGAGTTTTCTCGCTGGAACTGTGTGGCGGCACCCATGTTCAGCGCACCGGAGATATTGGAACCTTCCGAATACTGTCTGAGAGTGGCATCGCGGCCGGGGTACGTCGCCTGGAGGCGCTGACCGGAGAAGTGGCACGACAGTACAACACGGGCGAGACCGCAACGTTGTCGCGATTGGCGGCCTTGCTCAAGACTGGCCGGGCGGATCTTGAAGAGCGAGCCGTTGGGGTTTCCTCGCGGGTGCGTGAGCTCGAACGAAAGGTCGAGCAGTTGCAGGGGCAACTTGCCACCGGCGGCGCCGGCGATGACCCGACCAGCGAAGTACGCCAGGTCAATGGCATCAATGTATTGGTAAAACGTTACGATGGTGTCGATATCAAGGGGTTGCGCACCATGATGGATCGACTGCGTGATCGGCTCGGCTCAGCCGTTGTAGTTGTCGGCGGGGCCCATGACGACAAGGCGATACTTATGGTGGGAGTCAGCAAAGACCTGACAGACCGCTGTCACGCCGGCGATCTGGTCGCTGAACTGGCCTCGCGGGTGGGTGGCAAGGGCGGAGGCCGCCCTGATTCTGCCCAGGGTGGCGGCGCTGATGTCTCGGGCCTAGATGAGGCTCTTGCGGCGGTATCGTCGTGGATTGCCTCGCGCTGAGCACAATCCCCTTTCCCCCAAAGCCTTTACCGCGTCGCCCAAAAGGGGTTTAATGCGCGCCCCAATCGATAGTTAACGTAATGATATGTTTTTGGCGGTAGAAAAATACGGAGGCACTTCAGTCGGCTCGGTCGAGCGAATTAACGCTGTGGCTGACCGGGTGGCGACAGCCAGACAACGAGGCGAGAGCCTGGTGGTGGTCGTCTCGGCCATGGCGGGTGAAACTAACCGTCTGTTGGATCTGGCATCACAGATCGATCCTGATGCGCTCTCTCGCGAGATGGATGTGCTGCTCTCCACCGGTGAGCAGGTCACCATCGCGCTATTGTCAATGGCATTGCATAAAAGGGGCATTGAGGCACGCTCGTATACCGGTGGGCAGGTTCGTATCCTGACAGACAGTATTCATGGTAAGGCGCGCATTCGCGATATCGATGCGGCCAGAGTTCGTACCGACCTCGAACTAAATCGGGTGGTGGTCGTGGCCGGGTTCCAGGGTGTCGACGATGACGGCAATATTACTACCTTGGGGCGCGGTGGATCCGATACCACGGCGGTGGCGATGGCCGCTGCGCTCGAAGCCGACGAATGCCGCATCTTTACCGATGTGGACGGTGTCTACACCGCTGATCCGCGCATCGTACCGGAGGCAAGGCGTCTGGACCAAATCACTGTTGAAGAGATGCTGGAGCTGGCGAGCCAGGGAGCTAAGGTATTACAGACACGCTCGGTGGAATTCGCGGGAAAATATCATGTGCCGTTACGGGTGCTATCCTCATTTGAGGATGGCCCAGGCACTCTGATCACACACGAGGTAAGCGATATGGAACAGCCGTTAATCTCAGGAATCGCCTACAACCGAGATGAGGCTAAGGTAACAATACGGGGTGTGCCGGACCAGCCAGGTGCTGCGTCACGTATTTTTGGCCCGATCTCAAAGGCGCACCTGAATATCGATATGATCATCCAGAATGTCTCCCAGGATGGCACTACGGACGTTACCTTTACTGTAAACCGGGATGAATACCCCGAGGCAATGGCACTGCTCAATAAAACTGCCAAGGAACTGAATGCCCGTGACGTGGTTGGTGACGACACCCTGGCCAAGATTGCCATCGTTGGAGTCGGCATGCGCTCGCATTCTGGCGTGGCGGCGATGATGTTTGAGGCCTTGGCGGCTGAGGGTATCAATATTGAACTTATTTCGACCTCGGAGATTAAGATTTCCGTGGGCGTAAACGATAAATACCTGGAACTTGCCGTTCGAGCTTTGCACAAGGCATTTGGCCTGGACGGCGAAGGCACCGAAGAGCAACTGGCCGAGGCTAAAGACATCTGAAGCATGGTCGAAAGCCCTTGAGCCGTGGTGTAAAATGACCGCAGGGTGCGCCTGGGCTTAACTGCAGGCCAAGGAAGTGAACGTGATCCTCTTCTGGAGGGTGATACCAGGCAACGGAGGGTAGCCAAGATGCTGATTTTGACACGGCGGGTAGGCGAGACCCTGAACATCGGCGATGACATCCAGGTAACAGTCCTGGGCGTCCGGGGGAGCCAGGTACAAATCGGGATAAAGGCACCCAAGGATGTGGCTGTACACCGCGAAGAGATCTTTGAGCGGATACAAGATGCCGACGAACAGGGCGCAGAGGTTCCGGACGAACCCGGGCCCTGAAGAAATGTGCTAACGGAGAGGTGGCCGAGCGGCTGAAGGCGCTCCCCTGCTAAGGGAGTATGGGGTTTATAGCTCCATCGAGGGTTCGAATCCCTCCCTCTCCGCCATTTACATCTAACCATCGTCCGGGTTCCATTTTTACGTCTCGCGAAAGATTGGCGGCCCGGGTCGAGGTCTCGAGATTTGGGCCCGATTCCCTAGTACTCTGTCTGGACGGGCAACACCGTCTCCAGGCGACGGCGCAAAGCGCCGCTTTTCACATGGTAGAATCCGCAGCCTTCCTAATAGGCGCCCGTAGCTCAGTTGGATAGAGTGCGTGGCTACGAACCACGAGGTCGGGAGTTCGAATCTCTCCGGGCGCGCCATAAAGCAACGGCTTACACGCCCTTAAAAAACAGAGTTGCCACAAGTCTGCCAATCTGGATAAGCAAAATACCACGTGGGTTAGCGGTGTGTAGATTCTGATTCTGTGGGAAGAGGTTGGCCGATTAGCGCTGATCGAGCTTTGGGTAACTTTGTAACGGCCCAGGAGTGCGTCGTTTCGCTCCCTCGTGGCGCCGATAATAGAGTTGTCTTCTCACCAGTGGTTCCTTATGCTTGTTTACGACTCCAAAAACTGAGCAACAGCGTGCTGAATGTTTGGCATTGCCAAAAACTCAACGAGTTTCTTCATCTAGTGTTACCCCAAGTCCCAGTACGACACGATTTGCGTAAGCGAAGTACCCGGCCACTTGGTTAACCTCCAATATCTCACCATCACTGGCTCCGGCCTGTCGTAAGCTTTCGATCGATTCAATAGTCAGTGCGGCTGGGTCAACGGTCAATGTCCCTACATAGCCTAGAAGGGCCAATTCCTTACCGTCAAACGCATCCGCTAAGACCCCACCCGCCAGGGCATCTGCAATGGCCGACCACGCCTCCGGTTTTCCAGGATACGCCAGCCCACCCGCATGGGCATGGTGATCTATGCAATATGTGCACTGGTTAAGAACACTGACATAAAGACCCACCGCTTCCAAATACCACAGCGCCAGTACATTGCCAGTATGTCCGAGGACGGCCCGATAGAGTGCCGCATGGCCTTCTAGAGTATGTGGGCGTAGCGAGTGGGCGCTGTATATATTGGCAATAGTGCCATTCGGACGCTGATATTTTTTGTACTAGGCCCTCAGGTGGCCAGCCGCGTTCCTCCTCGATACCGACTCAATCCAAGTCATTGTTTGTAGGCGGCGATTGCCGAATGGCGCCCTGTGGAAGGTCGGTAAGTCGTTTTATCTCAGGCGCTTCCATCAGTTGGGGGTTTTCCAGGTAATCGAGCATCATCTGGCTCTGGTCAAGACCCCAGAAGCGCTCTTGGTTGATTAAGATAGTGGGGACGCCGTAAATACCCGCGGCAATCGCGTTGTCGGTATTGCGCCGCAATATATCCTTTGCGCCGGTGTTTGATATCAACAGTTCAGGATCATCAATACCTAGATCTGAAGTGAGATCTAAAAAGCCCTCAACAGTGTGGGCAGGCTTTCCTTTGGCCCAGATGTAGTCAAAAATGACTTTGACAATTGCTGGCTCGCAATCCAATGCAACGGCGAGACGCAAGAACGGCAGGGGGTTAAAAGGGTGTGCCGGGGGCATCTGGAAAGGGATGCCTGAATTTCTCGCATACCAGTGACAATAGCGATAGGTATCACTCCGTTTTGGGAAGATCTCTGCAGGGCCTTTTTGCCCCCAATGTGCCAACAATCCAGCAAATAAAACAGGAGTGAGAGTCAGTTCAAGCGAATCCGGCAGACGATCTAAAGCCTTGAATTGGAGATAGGAAAATGGCGAAACAAAGTCAAAAAACCATTGAGCGTTCTGGGACATTTTATTGGCTTGGCTTACCAACTGGGGGTGCACCGACAGCATAGCGGGTGTTGAAAGAACATACACTCGCCAGAAATATCGGGTGGACTTGGCTGGTAACCCGTTTGTTGGATCACCAGAGTTTGAGGCTCGATGTCATATGGCAGGCTGCTGGCGTTAGCTTGTGTTAATTCAAGCTGCTCTGAGGTGGATGGGGCGCCTAGCCACTCAGCTGTAGCGATGAACGCTATTAAATGCATGACAAATACAATTATGCTGGAAGGCCATGCCTTGAGATTTATAACCGATGGGCGAGGCTAATTCATGAGGGATGGCAGCAACAACACGATGGACGGGATCAGCATCAGTATCAGCAGGCGTACTATATCTACGATCCAAAACGGAGTCACGCCACGAAATATTGTGCCTAAGCTAACGTCCTTCAGCATGCTTTTGAGCACAAATACATTAAGACCGACAGGGGGTGTAATCAGGCTGATTTCTGTAATTACCACTACGATAATGCCAAACCAGATCAGCGCCATCTCTGGATCAGCAAGGGCATCAGAAAATCCGCCTAATTCCATTCCTAGCACTAGTGGGTAGAACACTGGCACTGTCAGCATAATCATTGACAGGCTCTCCAATACTGTTCCCAGAATCACATACACCAGCATAATCAGCAGGATCACGGCAATGGGAGGCAGGTTGAAGGAGGTTACCCAACTCAATAGCAGGTCGGGTAAGCCAACAATGTTGATGAAGTTGGAAAAAATTAACGCGCCGATCAGGATAACGAAGATCATTGCGGTGGTACGGGCACTTTCCAGCAGTGTTTCAAACAGGCTGGGCCACGAAAGTTTGCGTCTTAACAGGGCGATCATGAAGGCGCCTGAAGCCCCGATACCGGCCGCTTCAGTGGGGGTAAACATGCCTGCATAAATCCCGCCAATTACCAGAACAAACAAGGCCAGGACAGCGCTCACCCCGCGCACGGCGTGCCAGCGTTGATGCCAATCTGCACGTGGGCCGCGGGGGCCGGCTGTTGGGTCGATAGTGACGGTAATCAATACTGCCACAAGGTACAGCAATACCCCCAGCAACCCAGGTAGTATGCCGGCGATGAACAATAGGCCAATATCGCTTTGAGTCATAATCCCAAGAATGATGAGAATCACACTGGGCGGAATGAGAATACCCAAAGTTCCCCCTGCAGCGACCGAGCCTGTGGCGAGGGCATCGGAATAACCGAACCGTCGCATTGGCGGCAATGCCACTTTGGACATTGTTGCAGCTGTCGCCAGGCTGGAACCGCACACAGCACTAAAACCACCGCAGGCTACGATTGTGGCCATGGCTAAGCCGCCCCGTCGGTGCCCCAAGAAGGCGTGAGCAGCCGTATAGAGTTCATCTGAAAGGCCGGCCCTTGTAACAAAGTTCCCCATCAGAATGAACAGAGGCACTACTGATAAACCGTAATTTATTGCGGTCTCGTAGGTGATAATCGTGGCCATGGCTAACGACGCATTCCAACTGGTTACCAAGCTAAAGCCAACGAATCCCACCAACCCCATAGCGAAGGCAATCGGTATACGTGCCAGTAGCACCAAGGCTAACATGGCGAGAAACGCGTAAAGGGATTCAAGCATGCTGAGTTTTTCGCAAAAGGGGTATGGTGAATCCGGGTAAAACTGAGTTGCCGAACGCTTGATTGGAAGTCAATTGTTTCTTTCTTGGTGAGGAGTCAATCAATCAGGCAGTATCAATCTGAATATTGAAGAGAGTCGCTTTGACAGCGCCGTATATTGACAAATGCCGGCTCCCTCGGAGCCCTCAGGACACAACAAAGCCGGGAACTTCGAAGATTACATTGCATTGGCCTGTCCCGGAGCTGGCAAAATAGTCGGTTACAATTTTCACTGGCCCCTGGTAGCGGTCCCAGCCCAAGGCTCCAAGCAGCATGGCGGTATCGTGCATTCCACCTTCACCCTTACAGGCATCGGCGTATTCGGGCAGCATTGCGGTGAAAACATCAAAGCGCCCAGACTGCCATAGTTCGAGCACTCTCAGGTCAACCTGGCGATAGAACTCGTCGCTGATATCAAACATTGATTCTTCGGGACTGCCATTGTCTTGAAAACGATGAGACAACGAGCCGCTTGCCAAAATTGCCACCCGGCTGTTGCTTTGTTTAATCCCGTCCACGACTGCTTCACCAAATCGGCGGCTATCTTCCAGGCTGTGCCAGCCACACCACGCGGCTACTGAGACCACTTTGAAATGCTGGTCTTCATTCATGTACCGATTGGGAACCAAAGTGCCATACTCCAGCCCTAGGCTTTCGACCTTGTGCGCGCGGGTGTTCAGCCCTTTGGCTTTTGCGGATTCAGCAATTAAGTCGCCTAGTTCCGGGTTGCCAGGGCAGTCGTAGGCCATGCCCTGGATAAAATGAGGCAACTCACTACTAGTGTAAACACCAGAGAAATTCGATGCACAATTGATGTGATAACCGGAATTGACCAGCCAGTGCACGTCGAACACAACTAAGGTATCAGCACCGCGTTCACGAGCCTGACGGCTAATCTCACGGTGGCCATCAATCGCGCTTTTCCGACATCCCTGGTGCGGGCCCGGCATCTCCGAAAGATACATCGACGGCACGTGAGTAATTTTTGCAGCTAGAACAAGCTCACCCATATCGATGTCTCCTGTTAGTCTGCCAGGCCCAACTGCGGAACGCGATGATCAGTGGTCGCGACACAGATATTCTTAGTTTCCATGTAGAAGTCAAAGCTGTAGTCGCCACCGTCCCGACCTATGCCGCTGGATTTCATACCGCCAAACGGGGTCGGCAGATGCCGGACATTTTCCGAGTTAACCCAGATCATGCCGCAGTCCATCTGCCCAGCGACACGATGTGCCCGCCCCGCGTCGCCCGTCCATAAATAGCCGGCAAGGCCGTAGTCGACTGCATTGGCCTGTTGGACTGCCTGTGCTTCATCGTCAAAGGGCAGCACTGAAAGCACCGGCCCGAAGATCTCCTCCTGGGCGACTCGCATCTCATGACTGACCCCGGTGAGTAGCGTTGGTTGGAAATAACAGCCGCCGTCTCGGTCGATCGCCTGACCGCCGACTCGAATCAATGCCCCCTCGGCTGCGCCAATCTTCATGTAGTTGCAGACCTTGGAATGATGGTTGGGGTGAATGAGTGGGCCGAGCTCGGTATTTGGATCAAGTGGATGACCCACCTTGATGTTCTTAACCCTCTTCGCCAGGGCATCAACAAAGCGATCATGAATGCTCGATTGCACCAGCAGGCGGCTGGATGAGGTACAGCGCTCGCCATTGAGGCTGTAAATCATAAAGACAACAGCATCGAGCGCTCTTTCGAAGTCGGCATCCTCAAATACAATCACTGGGTTTTTCCCGCCGAGTTCAAAGTGCACCCGTTTAAGTGTTGGAGCACCTTGTGCCATTATGTGTCGACCGGTTTCGGAGCCGCCAATAAAAGCAATTGCGGCTATATCGCGATGCTCGGTCAGGGCGCGTCCGGCGACCTCACCGATGCCATTGACTAAATTCAGTACGCCTTGTGGTAATCCGGCCTCGTGGGTAATTTCTGCCAGCAGCATCGCCGTCAATGGGCTCCATTCGGCCGGTTTGTGAACCACTGTGCAGCCTGCCGCCAAAGCAGGTGCAATTTTCCAGGTCGAGAGCATGAATGGGGTATTCCAGGGGGTAATAACGCCTACTGGGCCCACTGGCTCTCGAACGGTGTAGTTCAACTGGTTTACGGCCGGCAGATGCAAGCCGTCCCGCGCCGAAGGTGCACGATCTGCAAAGAATCTGAAATTCTCAGCGCCGCGGATTGCCGCCTTACTCATGAAGCGGATAGCCTGCCCAGTATCCACACTTTCGACCAGTGAGATTTCTTCGGCTCTCGCTTCGACGGCGTCAGCGATCCGGTGCAGCAATTGCCGCCGAGCAGTGCCTGACGCGTTCCGCCAGTCAGAAAATGCGTCTGATGCAGCACCTGCAGCGAGATTTACCTCTGATTCACCTCCCATCGAGACAGTATTCAGGGTACTGCCGTCAATCGGGGTCGAGTTTTCCATGACATTTCCATCATAGCCAGCAATGCCCTTGCCACCGATCAAATGACCCAAGCTCTTTGTTTTGAACCGCGCTAGGTATTGTTCGGCTTTGCGCTGATTTTCTGCGAAACGATCGCTCATGATCGATTCTCGCGGCGTTGCTTCACATAATCATGCAGATTGTTCAATTTATAGCTGGTCTGGGGAACTATCTCTTGAACCTCTAACGAAATGCCCAGTGGGTGCGCCGACATATCGTCTGCAAGAAAATCACATAGAGCGTCAAACACGGCGCTGGCAGCCCGCTGGCGAGTTTCAATATCTCGTCCGGACCGGATTCGCAACATTAGGTGAATAAATGCATTGTCGGCATGGCCATCGGCAATCATGTAATTCTCGCGAGGAATGCAGCGTGTTCTGATGCCACCCTCGGGAAAGACTCCGGTATTCAGGGCGGTCTGATGGATGATTCGGGTGAGATCGCCAAGATCAACACGGCTAGAGAGATTCGATGAGTGTTCAATAAGAACGTGGGGCATGGGTTTAACCTATCCGACGACCAATATGATTGGTAGTGCTAATTGACTTTGGGTGCATGTTAATATTTAACATGTTATTTAATGAAACGAAACCCCTATAGCGGCTGAATTGTAGCCGTCCGCTCCATGGAGATGCGCGAATGTCTTCAAGCATTCAACAGCTAAAAGGCTCTATCCCACCTCTGATTACGCCGTTCCGTAACAGTGAGATCGACTTGGAGAGTTACGCACGGTTGGTTAATTTTCAGGTGGAGCACGGCTCGCATGGGATTTTAGTAAACGGAACCACCTCCGAGCCTTCCACACTAACGGTTGAAGAGCGAAATCGGTTAATTGATACTGCTATGGAAACCGTTGCCGGGCGAGTTCCCGTAGTGGCGGCGACTGGGTCGCAATCCCTTGCCGAGACAAAGCTTTTGACAGACCATGCGGTAACGGCCGGGGTAGATGCTCTACTAATTGTTACCCCGTATTACATTAAGCCGCCGCAGCGCGGTCTGATTGAATACTATTTAGAGGTGACAGCACCCCACGAGGTGCCATGGATGATCTATCACATTCCCGGCCGCACAGCGGTAGCTGTCACACTGGATACAGTCGCCGAACTTCGAGACCGCTCCCCCCAGTTTGTGGGCATGAAGCACGCCGTGAATGACCTTGGTTTTGTCTCAGAGTGCCTGGCCCGGGTTGGGCGGGACTTTAGAATATTCGTTGGTCTTGAGGAGCTCAGTTTTCCTATGATGGCGGTTGGCGCCTGCGGCCTGATGAACGCGGTCGGCAACTTGCAACCGAAACCGCTTTCTCAACTGTGCGAAGCGGTTTGGCGGAATGACTTGGCCGATGGGATTGATATTCACCAACGACTGCTTGAGATTAACAAGGCAGTTTTCTTCGATACCAATCCGATTCCAATCAAGTACATGATGAAACGCCTTGGGATTATTTTGGAAAATGAACACCGACTGCCGATGATGCCAGCTCAAGCAGAACTTGAAGTGCGACTCGACCATGTGCTCGAAAAAGCCGGTTTGCTGAACTAAGGAATCGGGTTATGAAACTTGCGTCTTTCTCAATTGGCAACAGATGTTCATACGGCGTCGTGACGGATGAAGGCGTGATTGATATCAGCCAACAACCTGGTGCGCCCGGTAATCTGCGCTCTGCATTAGCCAAATTAACCACCGAAGAAATAGCGGCACTGACTGCAGGCAGGCTACCGGATCACGAACTTGGTGACATTGTCTATTTGCCGCCAATCACTGACCCCAAAAAGATACTTTGTATTGGAGTGAACTACGTTAATCGCAACGAGGAGTACGACGAAACCACGCTGCCGCAGTATCCCAGTGTATTTATTCGCACCCCTGGTTCTTTAGTCGGACATTTGCAGCCGATCATCCGACCAATGGAATCCAAGCAGCTGGACTACGAAGGGGAGATCGCGATCATCATTGGTAAGGCCGGTAGGCGTATTCCGCAGGAGAGCGCAGAGTCCTATATTGCCGGGCTGACTGTTCTGCAGGAGGGTAGTGTTCGAGATTGGATGCGACACGGAAAATTCAACGTTACTCAAGGGAAGAATTTTGAGCGTTCCGGCGCGATTGGACCTTGGCTGATTACCGCTGATGAATTTCATGGATATGATGATCTGACCGTATCGACTCGAGTGAATGGCGATCCCCGCCAGTTTGATACTACGGCCAACCTGTTGTTTTCTTTTTCCTATCTGATCAGTTATCTCTCTACTTTTATCCATCTAGAGCCGGGCGACATTATCTCGACTGGCACACCAACCGGTGCTGGTGCGCGCTTTGATCCACCTCGCTTTCTTGAGCCCGGTGATGAGGTTGAAGTGGAAGTGCCAGGGGTTGGCCTGTTAAAGAATGTGGTGATCGATGAGTAACTCTAAACTCGCAATATCCAAGAAACAGAGAACCCAAAAAACCTCTCATGGGCTTAATGACTTCTCCCATACTTTGCCAATAAGGCTGTTGCGTGCACGCCAAGCTGCAATAAGCCAGTTCCGGCCGATCTACCAACAATACGATGTCACGGAGCAGCAATGGCGTGTTCTGCGCATGGTGACATCCTCTGATTCTTTAACTGTCGGAGACCTGTCACGGGCTGTTTTTATCAGCATGCCCAGCCTATCGCGGATCATGACTTCGCTGGAAAAACGAAAACTGATCCGTCGTAAAGCCGATAAACGGGATCTCAGGAAAATGAAAGTATCAGCGACCTCGGCGGGGCAGGCAATGGTGACCGAGGCCGCTTTATGGTCCGACGCTCGTTATGATGATATCGCCCGATGGTTTGGCAAAAAACGGCTTAAGGAACTTCAAATCCTGTTGGATGATCTGGCCCAGATTCTGAACGCACACCAGTAGGTCGAGTTCTGGGACGCCTTGGCGGTACGATACAACACCGGCGCGCTGGTGGATATATTGTCAAGGCTATACGGATTGCTTAACTCACAGTCCTTCAAGCCACTTTAATAGACGTCTGGCTTTTTAATTGTGGCAGCTTTTGCTGCACTGCTAGGTTCTTGTACCACCCGAGATCTGTAATTACCTCCCGTGGTTGTGGCTCTTTTGCTGGAGGCAGATCGTTATGCGGGGTCACAGTGCGTTTTTTCCAGAGTAGCTCGGTCGGCGCTGAGCGATCATTGATCGCCCAATAAATAATGGTTGCGAAGGTGGAGCCAAATATTTAACATGTTAACTAGTCGGGTAAGACAATCAAGGGGATATCTATGGGGGCTCGAAACGGTGCCGATTACCTTAAGGGAATAAAGCAGCGTGACGCCGAGATCTGGCTTGGCGATGAGCGTATTGCAGACGTTACCGCTCACCCTGCACTACGAGGTTGTGCGCAGTCGATCGCACAACTTTACGATATGCAGCACGAGGCGAAACTTTGTGATGAGATGACCTATACGTCGCCGACGACTGGCGATCCGGTTGGTCTATCTTTTCTCACGCCTCAAACCGTAGAAGACCTGCAGCGACGTTCACGAATGATGTTTCGTTGGTCCCGCTTTAGCGGGGGCATGCTCGGGCGCTCATCGGACTATATCAATGTCGAGATCATGGCAGCAGCTGCCGCTGCGGCTTATTACAGCCAGAATGACCCTCGGTTTGGAGAAAACGCTAAAAACTACTACGAGTATGCCCGTGAAAACGACTTGTGTATGACACATACACTGGTCAACCCTCAGTCTAATCGGGCGCTGACGGCCAGTGGTCAACCCAGCGCCGATGTCGCATTACGGATCGTTGATGAAAACGCAGACGGCATTGTGGTTCGTGGTGCACGCATCCTGGCAACTCTTGGGCCTCTGGCAGACGAAATCATGGTTTTTCCCTCAACCGTCCTAAAGGCGGCCGCCGATACTGCGAGTTTTGCCTTTGCTTTTACGATTCCGTGTGCCACACCGGGCCTGAAGATGATCTGTCGCGAAGCGCTTGCCTATGGTGAGTCGCGAATCGATTACCCGCTCAGTTCGCGTTTTGAGGAAATGGACACATTTGTAGTATTTGACGATGTCTTGGTGCCGTGGGACCGTGTTTTTTTGAAATCGGACCCAGACTTATGTAGTCGCCATTTCCCTGAGACAGGCTGTCTTGCTCACATGGCCCAGCAGGTAATAATCAAAAACATCTGCAAGTCTGAATTTTTGCTTGGGATTATTTGTTCGGTAACGGAAGCGCTTGGCTCTACAGAGTTTCAGCATGTGCAAGAGAAGATCGCCGAGTGCATGATCAATCTGGAAACAATGAAAGCCTGTCTTCGCGCCTCTGAGGCCGATGCTAAGATCGATAAGTGGGGTGTCATGCGACCGGCTACTGCGCCGCTCGATGCAGCGCGTAACTCCTTTCCGCGGATGTACCCACGGATGGTCGAGATCTTGCAATTGCTTAGCGCCTCCAGTTTGATGATGATCCCGCCTCATTCGGTATTCGCCAGCCCAGTCGCGCAAGATATCGATCGCTACTTGGCTTCGCCTAACCGAGATGCCCGCGACCGGATCAAGCTCTTCAGACTCGCCTGGGATGTCGCTTGTAGCGCTTTCGGCGGCCGCCAGGTCTTATACGAACGGTTCTTTTTTGGTGATCCGGTTCGCATGATGTCGATGCTCTACCGTACGTATAATAAGCAACCGCTGATAGATCGAGTTAGCGAGTTCCTCGCTCGAGAGGATTGAGCGGCTTTTAATTGCGCGCAAGCCAGTCCGCCAGAAAACACAGCTGGCCTGCGGATACATGATACGGCCGATAGCTTCATGATAGAACATCGCGTTTCCCGAGTTGATTTTCTCGAAGCCCTGAGTTGCACGGCGGCTACAGTCTCGGTGGTCACGACCGATGGACCCCATGGTCGGGCCGGCCTTACCGTCAGTAGCATGTGTTCAGTGTCTGATGACCCTCCCTCGGTATTGGTTTGTGTTAATCAAAAAAGTGGAGTTTGCGACGTCATCCGAAAGAATGGCGTGATTTGTATCAATGTCCTCAGGGTAGGGCATTCATATGTTGCGGATGCGTTTAGTGGACGTGTGGCAGGCCCAAACCGAAGCCCGTTTGATTACGCGAATTGGGAAATCCTAACTACTGGAGCGCCGGCGATGTCACAGGCATTGGTTAGTCTGGACTGTAGAATAAAACACGAGCTACTCTACGGAACTCACTACATGTTTGTCGGGGAGATCGAAGCTCTGAGCCAAAATGCCCCGGGCAAGCCACTGGTCTACAATGCCCGAACGTATCAGCCTCTTGGGAATTCGGAAGCTTTATCGCTCGAGGAGGTTGAGTATTCCAGAGAGCGTCACACGTAGTGTCTGAGCCAATATCAAAATGAGCAAGCCATCTATGACGACTAAAAGATTTTTTAGACAAGAGAATGTGATTAGAATATTTGGCATGTTGCAAATATCTAATAATTAGTAAGTTGTTTCCTTAAAAAGATATGGAGGAGTATGTAATGAGAAAGTTATTTAGTGCAGTTATAACCGTCGGAGTCCTATTGAGCAGCACGGTCGCTAACGCTGGACAGACGCTACTGATGTCGTCTTGGCTTCCACCCAAACACCCTGTTGTCGCCTATATCATTAATCCGTGGATCGAGGTTGTTGAGCAGGAAAGTGGCGGTGACCTCAAGATAAAGATCCTGCCCAAAGCCCTGGGCGCACCACCATCTGCATTTGACCTGGCAAAAGACGGGGTAGCGGATGTGACTTACGGTGTCCATGGATATCAGCCAGGTCGCTTCAAGCTTACCGCTGCCACCGAAATGCCTTTCCTTGGTGAAAGCGCTGAAGATGTCTCAGTGGCTTATTGGCGTACCTATAAGAAGCACTTAGAGAAAGCGAACGAGCACGAAGGAGTCCACTTGCTTGGTCTAATGTCTCATGGCCCAGGCGTTATTCATAACAACGTCCGAGCAATCAACAGTGTAGAGGACATGAAAGGCCTTAAGTTTCGAGTCGGTGGTGGCGTTGCAGGCAACGCAGCTAAATCTCTGGGTGTTACTGCCATGCTGGCATCGGCTACCAAGAACTATGAAATGCTTTCGAGTGGCGTCGCAGACGGCACCTTTCTACCAACCGAGAGTATTAGATCTTTTAAGTTAACAAAACTGTTGACCCATGCGACTACACTTCCTGGCGGTTTGTATAACACCAGCTTCTTCTTAGTAATGAACCCTGCCAAATATGATGGATTGACTGAGGCCAACAAGGAAGCGCTGGGCCGGGCCTCTGGCGAGAAGTTTGCCCGTATCGCCGGTCAAGGATGGGATCGTGCAGACGCAGAAGGGCTGGCCGCTATGCAAGCTGATGGCATCAAGATCATTGCCGCCAGTGAAGCCTTTGTCGATCAGGTCAGGCAGGCTACCGCCCACATCGAGTCCGGCTGGGTAGAGACAGCCAATGGCCTTGGGGTTGACGGCGTGCAGGTTATGGCAGATATGCGTGCGGAAATCGCCAGTCTCGCAGCCGAATAATGACCGATAGCTCAAATCGCCGGCGTTTGCGCGTCGGCGGTTTGCCGCAGGTGTTATTGCAGTGGGGTTTCGGTGGACTTGCCGCCCTGGTTCTTTTTCTGATGATGCTCTTGACGTTTGTGGACGTCATCGGCCGATATTTGCTCAATGCTCCCGTTACCGGCAGTTTTGAAATCATTGAGTTAATGGTCGCGGCTTTAGTATTTTGCGCGCTCCCGCTGGTGACGGCGAGGGAAGAGCACGTAACAGTGGACCTGTTCAGCCACCTGCTTTCGGCACGAACCGAACAGACTCGCGCTGTGGTCGTTGGCCTGCTCAATGCCATTATCCTGACCGCAATGGCGGTTAAAGTCTGGCAGAAAGCGGCGGAATCAGCACGCTATGGTGACCAGACCGCGATGCTCTATTGGCCTACTGCGCCTGTTTTCTACTTTATTAGCCTGTGTCTGGGATGTAGCGCGGTGATCGCAATGTCGCTGGCCTGGCGGTATTTCAAGGGGCAGTCAATTGACTCTACTACT
>Ga0209043_1000348_pt1 | contig 29681 bp, 42 predicted proteins | sample SaaInlV_100m_DNA_3_FD_184654 | JGI IMG/M metagenome (GOLD analysis project Ga0209043, IMG submission 184654) | Marine microbial communities from expanding oxygen minimum zones in the Saanich Inlet - SI037_S4LV_100m_DNA (SPAdes) (version 2) | ecosystem: Environmental > Aquatic > Marine >... | reverse complement strand
CATACACCAGCGCCCGAGAAGAGGTGGATATCAAAAGGTGAGTCACTAAACGAAAAATCAGCATCATGTAGAATCGCCCCAATTGCCTTCTCCTTGTCCGTGGTGTTTGTGGACATGGATTCACTATCACCCAAGCTATTTAGGGTAACGATATCACCCATAGATACCGTATCGCCCGCGGGGAGGGAAATTACATTATTGTGATTCATCGGCCCCTTGTGAGTAATCGGGGTAATCTAACATAGCCTAGAGTGCCATGTAAAAGTTTGTTGCGAATTGTGCTTGGCTTAAATTTACCATCCACCCATTTTCCTCGGGTTACCTTTTCGATATCCCTCTTGGAGGGATCGATGTTAACATTATCCCTCTCTTGGACGAACTGTTTGTACTTTGCCTTCTTGTTGCCTCTGTTGCCATGGGCCTTCCCTTCGTTCTTCTCCCACGCATCATATTCCCTGGCATTGTCACCCATTTGCTTCTGGTGGCTCTTGTATGCCTTTTTGGATTCATCCGTCAAATGTGTCCCGTAAGCCTTTATCTCTGCATCTGCATCAATGCCTATCTGTCTGTCGCGTGCCGCCGTCCAGTACGCGCCACCCAATGCGGCCGCTCCAGCGGCTCCACCAGCCTTGCTGATCGCTTTATCGCGCTTTTCTTTTTCCCTTTTGGCCGCGGCTATGCCTTTTGGCGTATATGGGTAGTGCTTGTTTCCTACTTGTGGCATCGTTATCTTCTTAAATATATTCCCATGGCCATCAGAGCCGCACCAAGTGCCATCCCCCTGCGACCGGAGCGACCCATTCTCTCAAGGGCCGGGTCTCTGTCTACGGTTCTTCTTACTCTTGATTGTTCACCTTCACGCACAATGACGTTATATCCGTATATCTCAGATAGCTCTGGACTAACAACCCAGCCCGGAGGGGGTCGTCTACGTGATGGCCATTTCCTAGCGGTCATTGAACTTTATATTAAATACTGAAGAAAAGCCTGTGTCCTTTTTAGGAAGAGGCTTTTTGACTTTCTTTTTGGGTTTAGTTTTGCTCATGATCCTAGGCGTTTATCGTTTAGGCTCTCAATCAACTCACGGGCCTTGATCAAGTCGTCACCTTCTTTGTAGCGTTTATTTTCCCTTTTCAATGCATCTATTTCTTTTTTTCTACGCCCTAGAATCCTTCGTGCCGCGCCTTTAGTCCTTGCTCTGTCTGCATTGGATTTACCAAGAGCGGCTTTTGCCTTCTTGTATTTGCCTCGGGCTATAAGTGCTCCTCCACCAGCGACTGCCGCCAGTCCGGTGAGTCCTACCAAAATCTTATCCCGGCTCTCCTTGCGCTCATGCCAGTATTTGGAGCGACGACTTCTTTTTCCTCCATCACGGTGAACCCTAACGGATTTCGCGGTTGGACGTGAAGTTCTCCAGCCTTCAGGTATATCGCTATAATTCTCGTAAAACTCAATGGTATCTCCCTTGGAGGATAATTCCGGGTTGAAATTTGGATCGAATTTGGTCGGGACGGTTGCTGGTGATGATCCCTTGGAACCCCTTGATACTTTAGAAAGCCAACCCTTTTTGTGTGCAAGAATGCCCGCTCCACCTACACCAGCCGTTAATGCTGTTGCTAAAGCCGCATCCTTGAAGCCCTGCTTCTCCCAGAAGAACTTCCTCCGGGGGTTTCTGCGTTGCCCCTTTATCTTGTCCTCGATGTCCTGTGCCGCGCTATAGCCTTGGCGACCCTTACCAATGAACTTCTTCATTTGCCTTTGCACCTGCCTGGCTTCACGAATGGAGTAGCTACCGCCTTCTTCAAAAGTTATCAAACCAGCGAGTTGCTTGGCAATGGACTTGTTGGCTATGTCCTCACCTAGATTGAGGGTATCGGCCATCTTGTTTAAAACAGATTCCCCCTTGGCGCTCATCTTTAGCTTCCGTGTTCGGACGAAGGGGAGTAATTTCCCCAATTTGCCCTTGAGTTTGTTCCCCCAACTGTACCCATGAGGTTCTCCCGCCAATACTCCGATGCCGTGTTGTTTGAATCTTTTCAGCGACGCCTCGGCTTCTCTGGCGCCTGCTTTTGCTGCTTTCCCGGTTTTTAGAGCGGCTCCAACACCTAGAACACCAACACCCGTACCCACCAGGGCGGTTCCACGGGCAACCTTTTTATCAAGTTCCCGTTGTCTGCGTAATTCAGCTAAGTGTGCGCTACGCTGCTCTTCTATCTCTTTTTTGTTTGGCATGATGATAAATTCCTCCGGCTGCTATACCCAAGCCTGTTCCTGTCAACGCACGGATTGCTGCGCGTGAAAATACTTTCCTTCTAAATCCCGATGGGGAATGTTTGCCGAGAATCTTCTCTTTGCCCTTCGCCCATGATTGTAAATCCTGCCCTTCCGGGGCTACCTGATCATATAGTGCGCGGTTCGCTTCTTTGCCTGCACCCACGGGCTGTTTGCTTGAGTGGCCGGCTTCGTCGTAAGCCCGATGGCGAGCAGGTATGTCATGTTGTATAAATCGGCGGGCTGCTTCTGCGCCACCCAGTGAACCAATGACTGCCCCGGTAGCTAATCTACGACCTTTTCTATCCTCCTTCTTTCTTTCAAAGAACATCTGGGTGATTTGGGCGGAGAGGTTTTTTTCGCGTTCGGCATCAGCCGCGGATTCTGCATCAAGTTGCCTCCTGGCTCTATTTGTGACTTTGGTTATTTTTTTTGCAGCACTTGAAGCAGCCATCGCTCTCCCGACCTTTTTACGAGTCTTAGCACTGTCCTCATCGGGTATTTGAGGGGTCGGTTTATTAACCACATGCCCCTCTTTGTCGAGCGTTTTTTTCCTCCCGCCCGATGCCTGCGGGTTGAAGCCAAGCCCCTTCTCGTCACCAATGTTCTTTCGCTTTTTGGTGTTTGATGTGACGTGTGGCAATTTCTTAATTACGTCTCCCGCGCGTTCCCCTTTTATGCCGGGCGCTTTCTTGGGTTTGTTCCGACCTAAAACCTTGTTGTACTCATCCGATCCGGGCGGTGGATTCCCTGCTGCTGCTAAACGTTTTTTTGCTGCTATGGCGAAATTCCTTCTACGCTTATCGTACCCCTCTTGGATATTTGATTCCCAATCACCATATCGCTTATCCCGGGGACCGGAAAGGTCTCCTGTGTTGTAAACTACCACGTTCTGACTAACTTTTTTTCCCTTGTTTGATCTCCCTTTGACGGGAAACTTTTCCTTCTCTGTCATCTCCCTCCACTTGCCTGTCTTTTTGTCCTTTACCAAGGGGTATTCAGTAACATCCTCCTTGCCCCCCTTTGACTGCTTCTTGATATCCTTCTTGATCCGAGCCTTGCTCACATCTGTTGCCCCAGGGAGGTCTGATCCCTCCTGTCCGAGCTTTTTGTTTTCCTTTTCTGCGGCACGACCCAATTTATCAAGGTCTCCCTTTTTCCTTCCTTCTGCTCCCGCTACAGTGAGGGGCATGTTCTTATCCCACACTTTTTGTTCTGCCGCCGGTAATGTATTATAGATGCTTCTGATCGTTACTTTGGAACTTTGCTGACCTTGTTGGAGTCCCCCGGCGTTTTGCTTACGCCATGCTTGTGCATTGGCTTTCTCACGGGATAAGCCTGGGTTTGCTTTCATTAATTTATCAGCATATGTTTGGCGCCAGGCGTGTTGCTCGCCAGCATTGTAATTCTTGCGGCCTTTAGATCGGTTTGTGTAAGCAGCAATATATTGCTCTTTTGCATTTTTATGTGCCTTTTCCCATTGGTCACGCTCTGGAGTTCCCTTTTTCCCGAGTTGGCCAGCTTGTTGAAGTCTGCCAATTTGCTCTGGGAGTTGTTTCCGGGCAATGTTCTTTATTTTTCTGTCATCACCACCTGTTAGTGTGGCAGCATTTACTATCCTTTCCCCCCTGCCTTGTTCGGCATCCGCAGCGGCTTTTACTTTATACCCATGACCCTCGGTTTTTTTGGCCTTCTTCCGCGCTCTGGTCATCCGCTCCTCGTGGGTCATATTTTGGTTGGCATGTTGATCGTCATGCTTTTTTAAGGCTCTTTCACCCTTAAAATCACGATCACCAGTACTTTTTCCTATCTTAACCTTTTGTTCCTGGGACAATCTAGCTGTTACACTACCCAAGACGGAATCGGCTTTTACCGTGCTATTGACCTTCAGTAGGTTATTGGCCTCTGCTCTAGTCATGCCACCAGCGGCCACATATGCACTAATCTTCTTCTTTTGGGCGGCGGTTATGGGACCACCATGTGCCTTCTTCTTCTGGGGATCATCCTTGCTACCAATCTTATAGCCACCCACCGATGCTCCACCTGCGCCAACCAGCTTGCCCCATCGGCCTTTTGTGCCGGGATGATAGAACTCATCCGTAGGAAACTCACCAGCAGGTACTTTGGCTAATCTGGCCTTGGCCTTGTCGTCGAGACCTTTTAAATATTTACGGAATAACTGCTTTACTGCTCTCATGTCGAGATTATTGAGTTTGCTGTACGCTTTGTTGCTCTATCTGCTGCTGCTCTTGCTCTTGTTGCTCAAGCATTTGGCGATATTGCATTATGGCTTCATCCGCCCCTTGTAGTCGCTGGGCAAGTATCGAAACCGGGATTCCATATTTCTTGGCAAGTTCCTGTAGATGGGAAAGCTCCTTGGCTATCTTCTCGCTCTCCTCTTGGAAATCGAGACCCATCTCTCCGTATATTGACTCAGATGTCTTCAGCCCAGCCTGTTGCAGATTTATGTTAGCCTGAACTTCATGGCCAAGGTCTGCGGTTATCTGGGAGTTAAACTGCCAGCGACCCTTCTTGTAATTGGCGTGTGCCGGGAGATCGCGAAATGCTATTGCTCTTCCAAGAACCGCATCTTTGACCCGGTTAAGGACTTGATCCTTTAGGAGTTGTTGGTGGCGTTGAAATGCGCGTTGGGCTTGCTGTACCTCAAGACGAGCAGTTGCTCCACCGAATGCACTCATGTCCCAAACGAAGGCGTAGGGGAGGTTTAGGCCATTGGCCATCTCTCTGACAAGCGTGGTTATGAACCCATTAAAGGTCGCGCTAGGGCGACTGTTGGTCGGGAACATATTCACCTGGTCACCTGGCTGTAGGCGTAAAATCTTGCCAGCCTCCATCTTTTCTAGCTTCAAGTCACCCGCAGCTTTGCCTGTGGCATCCACGGGAACTTTCGAGGTCCACTTATCCGGGCCTTGGTCATTCTTTGTAATAACCCCTGCGTGCGCGGAACCCCATTTGACCGCCAGCTTCTCCATCTTAAGAAGTTCATACAAATCCTTTGCGTGAGGAATTGCGGTCTCAAACGCGGTTATTCCACGATACTGATCTGTCCGTAGAGGATCGAAGTAGTGAACGAAGTTGGGTGCGGGAACATCATGTGGGTCTTTGTATTGCCCGTGGAGAGTTCTCTTGAAAATCTTGTAGGAGGTGGGCTGCCCAAGGTCATTGATGGTTATGCCACCAATATAATTCTCCTGTTTCTTCCCGAGTTCATTTGGGTTACCAATACGATCTGACTCAATTGCCTGAAGCCGAATCTCTTTGCCCTGGGTAACCATTACCCACCCGGCATCACCATCACGACGCATTCCCATGTGTCCGAGCTGGATAAGGTGACGGAAAGGGGATCGGCCTGTTATGTCGCACTTCGTCTGCCACTCATTGAAGTATTCCTCATAAGCTTGATCAATGGCAGGTTCGCCCGTGTTTGCTTGATAGCGAATAGAGCCACATACATACATCGACTCCTTTAGTAGCACGCTCTTAAAGAAAGAGTAATTCTGCACAAGGTTTCGTGCCTCCCACATCATCTTTACTCGATCACGCTGGTTGGCGAGAGATTCAGATGCTGCGGTTGAAAGGGAATGCCCCGCGCTTGCGTGTGCTCGTGTCTGCCGAGCCGCATCATATGCAAACTCCAGACGATCAGAGTGGAACTTTCTCTTTAAGCCCCACTCCGGGGAGATGAAGGCAATTGTTTTATCCAGAAATGATGGGTCTTTTTGTTTCATGCTCTATTTCTATTCCCCCATTCAATTTGAGATGCCCCATCAAAGTCAACATAAGTTGGATCATTATATGAATCTCCACTCTCCCGGCGAATCTCCATGATTGCCCGGAGTCTCTCCTCAACGGATGTAATACTGCGCTGATAGGATTTGTTTCCAACCGATTGAGCTAGGTACATATTTTTTGCCTCCTTTTTTAGGGTTGCAAGTTCTTCATCTAACTCTTCACTCGTGTAATCTCTATAGATTACTTTCCAATTCGCTACGCTCATACTATTTAGTTTCATGTCAACATTACTCGAAGGACAAGTTGAATTTGACTACGACAGTATAGATTTTGATTACGACAAGCTTGATGACGGGGTTATAACTGAAATGCCTGATGTGCTTCAGCAGTACATTAAGGAAAAAGTGAGACGTGAAGTTCAGGATGCTCTCACCCGAGTTATTGCCCTAATATATGACTCCTCAAATTACCGGCTGAAAATAGCAACGATCGTTTGCTCATTCGGACTTCCCTTATTTCTCGGTAAATCCATGAAGGATATCGCATTGATGCATGGCGTCACAAAACAAGCATTATCAAAATCGGTTAAACTATTTCAGAAGAACTTCGGACTTCCACCTACACGGGGGCAAAAATCATTAGCCGCGTGTGAAACCTATAAAAAAATACAACTGGAGAAAAATAAATGAGCAAAACAGGATTAGAGCGAAAAATGGATTCACTTACAAAAGAGGGATCGGTTTCCGTTGTGAGAATAAACAAGGAAAATGAAATCCACATGGAGGAGGCATCACCCGTTACTGTTATTGTAAACCTGGATCCTGCCGAGGAAATCAGGAATGCTCACCAAGCCGGGATACGGAGTATGTCAAACTCCTTGGTTCACTTCACGAAGGCTGGTGAAATACTAACCAAAGTTCGTGAGGAGGTTGAGGATTTCAGTAAATGGTGTAAGGAGAATTTGGAATTTAACAGAAAAACAGCATACCAGTATCTTAAGTTGTTTGAACTAAATAAATCCGGTGCCCTGGATCTGGATAGTGGAAAGTACACATCCATCAGGCAATGCCTCGGTATTGATCACGATGGAGAAAAGTCCACTTACTCAAGAAGTGCCGACCAAAGATTTGAAAGCATCCCCGGGCTTTGTTCCAAAATTGAACAGTATTGGAAGAAGGCATGTAAATCCAAACCAGTTACATCATGGTCGGATGATGAGCGGCGATTGCTTGCAAACTCGATAAAGCCACTAATGGAAATATACAAGAGCCTCCTGTAGCCAAAAATCCCATTAATATAATAGGTAGAGTGGTTAGCCACTACCTATTATAGGGTTTTGGGTCAGGTGGTGACGCCTATAGCTCCCGTAACAAGTCCCGCCACCATAATCATGCACTCGCAGTCCCAGTAGTGATTTGGTCGGCGGGGTTTATTTACCCACTTATAGGTAATCTTTCCGTAGGCATCCTGTATCTCCTCACGGTGCTCCGCGGACATTTGTTGAACGTAATCTATTGTTACGTTTTCTGGTATCTCCCAGGAGGGGCCAATGCCCCGGGTGTACTCCGAAAGTAAGTCCTTGATCGCGGGGTTTGAGAAAACAAAAAGTCTCACCGGGCGTACTTGCCCCTGGAGAGAAGTACCCATAGCTGGATCAACCAACGTATCCTTGTATGGCTGGCGAACACCATCCACCACGAAGTATTGGAAGTCATCGCCCTTCATCGGCTTCCATGAGTACCCGGATTTTGTGACTTCGTTGTAAATACTCGTGGCATTATACCCTGAGTCCACCACCACATCATCATCATCCACCCCTAGTTCCTGGATCTTTTCACGCAGTGATGAGAAGTCTGCTATCTTACCGTAGTCGATCAATCGAGACATCCCCTCCTTACCGAAAGCCCGGCATACATAGAAAAGATGATCCTTCTGGACATCAACCCCAAGGAACCGACGATCCTCTTTTGGCCATTTATCCAGCATACGGAAAGTACCCTTTCGGTCTTCCGACCAATTACCCTGGTCACCATACCGAAGACGGTCTTGCCAGGGTTGTCCCAAGGATTCGGTTATAAAAGTCTTTAGTGGCTGGGGATCACCCCATGATAATGCTTTCTTTGCTGAAAGAAATTCCTCAACCAACTCAGCCCATCTTACCCATGTCGGTAAAAGCGCGGACCACGTGAAGCTCTTGCGTTGTCTGGATGCCTCCGGGTTCGTCTCGACCCAATCACCCTTGGTAAGCCTGCGTCTCTCAGGTGGGGTATCATAAGTCTCGTAACCACAGGCGGGACATTCCATCCGTATCGTCTTGGATAGGTTATCAAAATCATACTTCCCTGATGGCCGGGTCTTTTCATTTGTATCCCACTTTACAAATTCCCAATCAAGCTCGTGCTTCTCTTTGCACTTCGGGCAAGCTACCTTCCAGACCTGCTGGTTTCCCTTTAGATACTCCTGGTGAACTGAATCGTGTTCGTCCGCGGGCGTGGACATTACCACCTGTCGAGCATTCCAGTAGGTTCGGGTTCTTTTTAGAACCATCGGTAATGCCCCTGGAGGCCAATTGCGAACCTCATCCATTAAGAGCCATCGTCTGGGTTTGGATTGAAGCTTGGAGGGAGCATTTGATCCAACCAACTCAAGCGTCATATGCGGAAAGAATACCTCTTTGGCCTTTGCTAGTTCCCTACTCTTTGGCATCAACTGGGCAACAGGGGGGCAAGCTTTTAAGGAAGGCATCATGCGCTCCTTGGCGAACTTTAATGCCTCATCCTCGTTTGAGGTAACCCACATACATGGACCAGGATCTTCGGATATAAGCCAGCATAAGCAGGCTATCATGGTCTCGGTCTTCGCGCTCTGGGCCGCACACATTATGGAAATTGAGCGAACCCGGTTATCCGCAAAGGATTCCATGAACTTTCTAACCCACGGGGCATTGTCTGAACGCCACATCCCGGGAAAGGGGCTAACTGCCACCTTGAAATTATCCTCTGCCCATTCCCATGGAGCGCGCCTATCGGCGGGTTTCCACGCCTCGCGCGCGGCCTGCTCTACGATATTCAATCGTCCTTACGTGGCCTATTGACGTAGGCTCCCGCTCCTATTCCCGCAAGTCCCGTGTACGCAACCTTGTGCTTACCAACATGTTTCCCAACACGTCTCCCGATAAGCTTGGCCGCTTCTTTGGGGTCTCGCCTGATGCGTTCCCCTGTAAAAGTATTAATGCGCCCACCACCGAGGTAATCCCGTACGCGCGGGGAGATTATTTTGCCATCTTTACCCTTAATGCGGTATCCCTTTTTGTACCAACTGGGAACCTTGATGCGACGCCTCCCGAAACCCTTTTCAACTAGAACCTGGCCGGGATGGAGACCTTTAAACTCAAGCAGTGAATCGAGGGACTCACTTAGCTCTAGCAGTCTAGTATGCACGTCTCTGGCGATTTTGGCTATTCTGCTTATGCTGACGATAGAGGTGATGTGCTCCATACCCCAATCCTACAGCACCAGCACCAATTGCACCATACTTGCCATACTTGCCCCAAGGAGTCTTCTTTGGAGCAGCAGCAGCGGTGGTTTTGGCCGGCTTCTTTTTTTGATCCTTGGCTTTTGCCGGTGTTTTCTGTGGCTCATTAAGCCCTCCAGCATCTCTGGTAGGCTCTTTATTACTTACATCCGGTGCGACGTATTTGAAAGTAGTAAACTCCAGCACATCATCAAGATATGCATCTAACTCTATTAGTCTATTCTGCATAGCGGCCTGCTCTCTTTGCGATTTTACGTTCAACACGATCCCGGCGTTTACCGGAAGAAAGTCTATCCCTCTTCTTTCGCATCTTGTTTATGCGGCCTTCTTCTCCCCGGCGAGCAATAACATTCCTCAACGCGCCTGCTCCATAACCTGCGCCGCCCATGATGCCTGCGCCCGCTAAACCGCCGGCGGCCAAGACTGCTTTTGCTTTTCTAGGAAGTTTACCATTGGGCATACGCCTCAAAGCCCCCTTCCCAAGGAATTGCCGATGAGCTTGATTCACTCCAGCACCAGCCCCTGCCGCACCAAACCCGGCAGCGGGAAGCCATGGGCTAGTCACAAATCGGGAAATTGGACGCGTAGGTTTCTTTTCCTCGTCCCTTGCAAATTCCAGTACATTATCCATGTACTCATTGAGTTCTAGTAATCTATCCATTTTTTACCTCCAGAGCTTTGCGATGTTTTTAACACCCTTACCTATGAACTTCCCGGCACCTTGAGCGCCCTTGGCTCCATACTTTAAAAATTTAGTTGGGTCCTTTTTGGCAAGTCCCTTACCTGACGCTAGATTGCCTAGCGATTGCTTCATCCGAGAGCCTAGCCCTTTACTCTGCCAACGCTTAACCATGTTCGTCTGATTTAGATTTCCGCGCTGGCGAGGTTGCCCAAAACGATTCTTCCTCGCACCGTATAAGGCTGCGCCTCCAAGTGCGCCTCCTGCAAGAGCGGCTCCTCCTCCTACCGTGCCTCCAACGATTGCTCCCGCGCGGCCTCTTCGTTTTTCTTCCTCAAAGGCAATGTCATTAGCAAGGTTTTCGGCTCTAGCAAAAATTACTTCATCGAGCGCATTGTCTAACTCGATTATGCGTTGGTTCAGTTCGGATAGCTCGTTCATAACAAAAACCCTATTGTCAACCTCCTCTTCGTAGAACCATCTTTCGTAGCCACCCGATTGCCCTACGTCTATTCATATTTGAGTTTTCCGTGATTCTGGTAATAAGGTTGTCCAGTCTCTCGCCTGTTGGCATCTGCTTGGGTATCTTAACAGGGGGTTGCCTACCTGCACCGGGGCGAGTTTTACCCTGCTCTTTACCGAATGGTGTTTGGCGAACCTTGCCTACCGGGTCAGGAGAATCCGGTACTTGTGTATTTTGATGTAGATCAGCCGCGAGTTTGTCGCGCTCTACTTTAGATAGACTCGCGATCTGTTGTGCTTCCGTTGGGGCTGGGGGTGATTTAACTTTATCCAGAACCTTCTTTGGTAACTCCGCGATTCTTGTTGGCCAGTCTCGTTGTTTTTTAACAATATTCGTATTGGTCGGCCGAACCACCAGCACCCTCTCCCCGGTCTCGGGGTCTATCTTATATCTTCCGCTCGTGTTACCCGCGGGTGACTCGCTAAAAAGAATAAGTAGCTTCTGGTATCTTTCCCCAAAGGTTTTCGCTGCCTTTAACAGACACTTACCTTTGGCATCGCAAATCTCTTTGGACTTGCAGTTTATGCACCGCGTAAGGGTCGGGTTGTTATGAAAAGGCTCCTGGTCGAACATACCATAACGGAATCTGTCAACCCTCATGCAATTGCTTTAAAGCCTCATCGATAGCTTCCTTGAGGCGCGCTTCCGCATCCACGGGGTCTAACCCTGCCATTTGTGGAGCAAGCTTACTGGGGATACTTAAAAGGATTGTTTTTGTCTCATAAACCATCCCGGCTACCCACCTCTCCACATCGGTGTTAAGGGTGAACTCCTCCCTCTTGACCGATAACTCATGCTCCAGTTTCTCACAGATTAGCTTCAACTGGCGAATCTTTAGCTCATGTAAATCCTCTTCCTCCGCGTCCCCTATATTATCCAGCTTGTTATTGTCCTTCACCCACGCGCGTGTGGCCGCGACATCCCATTTCCCGTTGGTAGCCGCCTTGGGAAAGCCGTCTTCTTTCCTCCATCTCTGGATGGTCTTGCGATCAACCTTAAATATAGACGCTAGTTCGGTCTGGTTTTTTGCAAACTTCGGTGTCGAACTCGCGACTTCATTAAGTGCTATCTCACTAGCCCGCTGTAGGTCTTCCTGACTAACTGTTTTTCCCTGATCCAGCTTCTCCAGGATCCCCTTTGCCCATTTAAGGTCACTCATATACATAGTTATTTATAAATCGCGAAAAATTTCAAGCCTCAAAAAACGTGCAATTTGGTGAAATTTGCGGGATGTATATTATGCATAAGTATGAATAAATGCCCACCAAATGGCTTGTGAGGCCAATGATAGAGCCATCTTGCGGTGGTGTGGTAAGGTGGTGGAGTCTGAAAAGGCAACCCCAAAGAACCTCATGCCCTAGCAATAGGGACACACCCACATACCCGTGGTACACACCACCGCTATGTGAAGTGTGAGGGCTAAAGCCACCAAGGCACAAACCGTGGATTCGTTCACGTAGTGACCTTGGTGGCTTTCACTTTCCCGAAGGGAATTGAGTCCGTGAACTGGATTCCATGTCCATCGGCACTTGTGTGTCGTTGGATTCGTCCTTGAGACGCATATATCACGAATGGGTCGCTGTGTCCAGGCATCTTTGCCGAATAGCAGCAATATAGAAAAACTGTATCCCATGATACAACTACACACCATAACACAACCAATCGCAACATCACTACGCAAGAAGACAAAGGCTCAATTGCTTGAGCACATCGCAAACCTCAACGCACCGTCCGCTCCCGTGGCCTCCGCACCGGCAAACTTGTTTGCCCAAGTCACCCCCACCGTTGCCACCACTCCCGTGGCCTCCGCACCTGTTGCCCCCGTGGCTCGTGCGAAGACCGGGAGTAACATCGGCATCCCCAAGGATGCCTTCGTCAACATGGTTGCCACCGCCCGTGAGGGAATGTGGACGATCCCAAATCGTCCCAACCAACCTCCGTATAAGGTAATCGCCCGTCCCGACGGTGCGAACAACACAGCCCACAAAGGGGTGAAGGTCTACGCAAAGCCAACCGCAAAAACATTGCGGAAGCTCAATGGCTTTGCCACCAGTGACGGGCATCTCATCCGTGACCTGTTCACGGATGGCCTCGACCTGTCCATTGCCGTTGCGATGGTCAACCCCAAGGCGAACGTATCACACCCTCTCATACCCGGGAAGGGACAGACAGCGGGGTTGCTCATGAGTGAGGCTTCACTCCCAAAGGAGTTCGCTCAGTGCATCACGATGCAAAACCGTGGTGTAGATCACTCGGGTAATGGGTTCATTGCGGTCAACGGATCGCATATGCCAAGAGTGCAACTCGTGCAGGCACAGGCTCCTGCTCCTGTGGCCGCTCCTGTTGAGACTCCTGTTGAGGACACCGTTACGATCAATGGTCGCACATATGTTGCGACCGTAGCCTAATATCCGACCGACGCACACGTAGGGTCCGATCCCCTACGTGTGGTGTGTCTTGGCACACTAACTCGCCAAGCCAATTTCGGCCATAAGGCCAAAGCTCACTTGCCATCCCCGTGGGGAAGTGTGCTCACCATCAAACGGGCGTCTTAGCCTCGTCGGCATATATAGGACGTTAAAAGGAAGTCAGAGATGACAAAATCACAAATTATCGTATTCCTAATGGGTCTTGGCCTATTTCGGGAAGTACGCTATAACGGCAAGCGTGGCCAGTTTTATGCCACGCTTGCAAAGAGGGATGTGAGGGCAGCGGCCTTCACCTACTTCTCCCGTAGAGGCATGATAGGCTCGCAAGGGTCTGTCGTCTTCAAACCGTCTAGGTTCCAGGTAGACATATATGATTCTCCCTTGAACGTGGGTACGTACGATAAACACGGGGAGTGCCACCTCGGGTGCGTTCAGTTTATCGGGGAGACAATCCTATCAACACCAAACGCTGGGGCCTTCCGGAGATCGGAGGACATCCAATGGACGTACTTCGATACAAAAATTGGTTCTGCCGAGCCGACCCCTTTAACGTTCCGCCAAGCGCGTGAAGAACGAGGATGGGGACAAGGCTTCAACGCTTGGTTGAAGGAGCCAATCAATTGCGGTCAACATAACCGTAAAGCTTACTCCGAGGAAAGAGAAAGCCCACTGGCCCTGCACCGCAACCTCCCCACGGTTTGGTAACATACCTTAACAGGCGCTCCTGGTCCCTTTAGCCGTGACGGCAACCAGGCTTATTTCTTCTACAGGTTCCCACCCCTTGTAAAGTGGGTTGAATTGCTAGTTGTAGCCGACTAGGGATTTGAAATCAACAAATGGCTACCGTCAGCGGATTAGTCTCCGTGGAGAGAAGGACATATAATGTCTATCGTAATCACAAACAATCGCAAGCTTCTGCTTGCAAACCTCGAGAACTCCCAACCGACCTCCGGTTCCACATGGAAGCCGGGTGCCCGGCGTGGGCAGGAAATCCGAAAGGCTCATACCGTCTGGGAAGACGGCAAGATCGTCGCCTACGGCGATCGTAAGGAAGCGACGAAGGTCGACAAAGACCAGGCTGAAAGGCTCCGCTCCCAGGCCGCAAAGGCCATGAAGCCGAAGCGTACCGTGCAAGGAATCGTGAAACCAGCTAGGGATAACTTCCTGGCTCGTGTTGAGCACGATCGTCTGCTACAACGATGTGAGGGAGCAATTGCTTCCTTCCACCTCACCTCGCGCGATGCCCTCCCGGGTATCGGCAAGGTCAAGGATGACGGTGTGAAGCCGGCTGACCTCTTGGGGGTCTTCTCCTTGAGGGACCTCCTCACAAGTGACACGACGGCTGAAGACAGGGGCAGACCCTTCTTCAGTCGTGGCGCTGGTCAAGACTGGGAAATGGGTTCGGTGGAGATCACCGACGCGTTCTGCCGCAAAATGCGGCTCTCGACGTGGTTCGCCAAGATGGCTACTCCTGGCTTTGCCCAGGGCGGTTCCGGAGAGTAAGAGTAATGTCAAAGTTCACCCAAGGGGACGTGTTGGTCCCCACAGGAGAACCGAAAGCGAGTGAGCAGATCATCGTAACCGGGTATGAGGGGGATGACCTCCTCGCCTACCCGGCCGGTGGTGGCTTCTCGCTCCGCTTCACACCAGCGGCGGTGGAGAAGTATAACTTCCGCCTCTGGACCTCAGATGATGAGGAGGTGAAAAAGGTCAACTTCGGAATGGATTGTTTCTCCGATTCCGCTGGTCACTTCCTCGACTTCGAGGGATACGACCGAGGGAAGCGGTGGAACGGCTGGGCTTGCCCACTACTCACCGTAGCCGGCTTCAAGAAGCTTCGTGAGGCTTGCGAGGTGGAGGACGAGGAGGATGGATTCCCCTCGTTTAAGCTCGAAGGCGGTGTGTGGCAAGTGAGGGACACGAATGAAGGGGAGTATTTCCCCATAAACTCATTCGTGCTACAAACCGGTAGTGAGACCGAGTGCTTGGTGTACGACCTGGATATCGGGTGGTGCTTCGAGGTAACCAACTAGTGCGGCCATACGACCTGGGTATGAAAGGCATGACCCCGCCACCAGTGGCTCCCTTCCCAGCACGACCCTCAACCGGCCCAATGGTATGGGTTGAGGGAACTGGGCTAATACCAGAGGTAGAGCCAGAGACGGTTCTGAACCTCAAAGTGAATGGGTCCCGAGGCGTATTGGACGTTATAGATCGCAAAGTCTATAACAGATACGGCTACGTGGCCCAATTTCCACATGAGATCAACTGGGATCATGTGGACGAGTTCATGGAAAGATACGGCAAAAACCACAGCTGGTTTGAAGGGACCAGATGGTTGGACGTTGAAGTCATGAACAAGTCCCCGCTCTGGAGGGGAAAAATCATAATCCTCGACGTGCCTGAAAGGAAGACATCCTTCCTCCGGTCACGCGAGGTGATTTCCAATCTATGTGATCGCAAGGTTGCCCTGGATCTGGAAATCGAAATCAAGGAGTTCTTTGAGAAGGAGGAACTCCCGTGGCACGACTATGGTGCCGACACCGTGGATATCCTACCGAGGCAGATAACCGGTCTCGATAGCATCCTCGGTCTACCCACATTCATGACCGGTTATCCATCCAGGATAGCGGAGTACTGGAAACGGGGAAAAGCAATGGCGAAAGCCATCAACAATATGGAGGGAAACTGGACTGCCCACCACCTAAGCCGATCAATTGGCGAAAAGTCCAATGAACCCGTATTGGAGGGGTTCGTCGGTGTGTCGAATGATGCATACCCGATGCAAATCCATACGGAAAACAAAAAGACTCCAGGCTGGACTAAATGGCGCTGGAGTTACTAACACCAAAAACAAAGGAAAACGTGAATAACGAAACAGAAGATAAAAGGGTTGAAGCCCTTATGAAACAACAACCAGATCGTGGCTTCGGGCGCTGTGAAGAGTCCACGGAAGTCGGTGACTACGAGGCCACCAAAACAGAAGAAGGGAGGCTCGCAGAGTGGATAAGGTAATAGAGATCACAACTCTACCAGGGTGCGTGGGCATCCGGGTTGGTACTGAACTCGAAATCAAAGCCACAGTTACGTGGGAGATTGAGGATCACTCATTCGACCACGAGTATGGAACTGAGGTCCGAACGTCGGTTGAGATTGATGAAGTCTCAATCGATCACCTACGGCTCCACTTCCCATCTACATCTGGATGGGTAGAGCTAAAGCCCGACGAACTCGGCGTGGAAACAATCGAGGAAATCAAAGCCACTGTGTGCCGGGATGCCGATACACAGAATATGTGGCCAGACGAATCGGACTTCCGAGAGGAATATGAACTCCAGAAAGCGGAGGCCATGTTGGACCGATGAGTGGCGATAAAATGGCCGACAAGTGGTCAAAGCATGGAGCCGACAAACTCTTCGGTAGAAGGATCGTCCATGTCCGGTATATGGGAGAGACTGAAGCTGAAGACCAGGGGTTCCATCATCGCCCGATTGTCATCCACCTGGATAATGGCACGCTTATATACCCCTCTCGTGATGACGAGGGCAATGATGGCGGGGCGTTATTCGGTAATACTCAAGACGGAGCCACACAGAAAGATGTGGATGCTGGGGATGCCCAGACAATAGGAGGTCCAGTAGGCCTCACATTCCCCGTAATCTAATGGGATTCTTCTCGTTCAATTGCAAATGCTGTGGGCATCCAATGCTTCAGCCCTGTGCAACCGAGAAACTCAATAAATGGATGTCGGATTGCATCGTAATAACCGATGATGGTTCAATCCTCATGGGTGAATACGATGGCTACGGGAGAGTCGGGGAGCATGAACCGATATCACCCGAATGTGGTGCATGGTATCACAAAGCCTGCTGGAACTCATGTTTAACCAATGGCTATACGCCAATGAACCAAAACGCCAATGAAAAGTTTGGCATCACACAAGGCCCATCCGATTCGGCCAGCGATCAAGGCTGGTTCTTCGAAGATGGGATTCACGACATGGAGGAGCCTTCCCCGTTTACATTCCTGGGGGGCAAGTTCATGAAAAATCAATCAACCCAACACACAATACTCAACCCAGAAGGGAAATAGGACTAACATGAAAATAGAACTAGACGCGAGCGAAATCGCCGCAAAACTGAATGATTCTGAGTGCATAGACGCACTCGGGAAAGCGGTTGCCTCCACAAAAATACAGGAGGTGATCAAGTCTCACATCAAGACGCTAAAGGTTAATATACCCCAAGCGGCTATCGATGACATCACCAAAAGCATAAAGGATGAACTACCATCCTCTAGCGGGTCGATGTCTTGTGGTAACATCGAGGATATGGCCAAGCAATTGGTCGCTGTACTCGATGCACAGATAAAAGCTGGAGCACCAGCGGCAAAGTCAGCGAAGGCTGGTGTTATCGCCAAAGGAGCGCCGGCGGCTTCAGGGAAAATATCCCAAGCTCTCTTCAAGCATTCCACACCAGGTTTGCGGAAGAAGCAAGGGAAGCAATTCCTTAAGCTCAAAGGAAGCAAGGGAACGTCAAAGACATACCAAGCACGTAAATTCGGCGAGAATGCCGGGTTTGACCTCGTTGTTGAGGTTGCTTGTATGTCGGACATGGAAGCCAAGGACTTCATCGGTGGCCCAACGGTCTCGGGTGATGGCTCCGGTGGGTTCCTGTTCGTCGATGGCCCCCTGGCTACAGCATGGAAGGCTGCCGCTGACGGAGAGACCGTATTGGTCATACTAGACGAAATTGGCAATGTGCCACGGAAGCAACAACAAGCATTCCTCACTTGCACATCTCCCTATATCGGGGCGGATGGCGAAGAATGGTTGAAGTTGCCAACGGGAAGGCCATTGACGACAGGCAAGGACAAGGAAGGCAACCCCCAAGTAACCCTTGAGGAACTTCACTGTCCTATGGCAAATATCTCCATAGTTGGAACCCAGAACGTGGGTCCCAAGTATGACTGTGAACCGGACACCCCGGCGATCAAGGCGAGATTCAAGCCAATCCCCGTGAAGACGGATGCCGATCTCATCAAGACGGTCCTGTCTCCACGACTAAAGGAAGCCGGAATAGGTGCTCCAGCAAATCTGGTGACACGGTTTACCAAGCTATGGAGAACCGCGGAGGATGCTGTCAAGAAAAGCCTTCTTGATGAAGCACCCAGTATCAGGGAGTTCCTGCACGCCATTGACCTCATGCAAGGGGAGGGTTTCACGACTGCAAGGTCTTGTGCGGATGCCCATACCATGCTGAAGGATCACATGACGGAAGAGGGCTTCTGTGCGTGGTTCTCTGCCGAGGGTCACGATGGAGAGCCTATGCAGGATCAGATGGAAACGTGGGTAAAGCTTGTGAATAAGGTATTCTCATGAGCGTACCTTCTGCTATCCCAACCAAGACGCTCAAGGCTTATGCATCCAGCATAAAGAGCGTAAAGGATCAACACTGGAAGCGAACCACCGGCACACTCGACTCAACAGCGATACTGGAATGGGCAGAAGAAGCTCCTCCAGAAACCGCGTGTTGGGGATTCGATGGTGGAGTTCACACCATCAAGATGTTCAAGGGGCTTCCGGGTCACATTGATCGTACTGATCTCCTTGCAAAGCGCCGGACAGGCCCAGCCTCCAGAAAGGAAACAGCGTACCTCAAGGCAGTACACGACCATGAAACCATGCATGGCTTGTACACCTCAAGGGACTTCGTTAGCCTGAATAAGCTCCTGGCTGATGCCAAAGTGCCATTCCAGACAATGAACTTGTTTGAGGATGGACGAGGTGAAAGCCTATATCGCTCAAGAAGGCCAACCTCTGTTGCGGGAAAGAAGGACTTGCACTATGACGGCACTCGGATTGAGTCTGAGTCATACGGCATACGGAAGTTCAACTGGCTGAAATGGGAGGAGATACACGTTGATATCCCCTTCAATACGATGCTGGCCTTCATTAAGGCAGAGGGAACCCGGAAAGGCGGAGCACGTGGTGATAATGTGGCATACGTCTTCGAGGAGTTCAATAGTCGCTGGTTAGGAGATCGGACCCCTTGGGAGTCCAAGAAGACAGGAAACAAGGTGGGTATCGATCTTGTTTACACGTTCTGGCGAAATGTTGCCGGTCGTGGCAATGATGCCCGATACCCCACCACGGAAAGCCTACTCCCCGTATTGATTGAATGGGAGAAGCACTTCCCTTCACCTGAAGGCGGAGAAGGCATTCGATTCGGCCCAGGTAGTGACTTTGCCACTAGTGCGGATAATGCACTCGGTGGAGAAGCCTACCAGAAAGATGAGCCAGCAGAAGGAAAGCCCACGGATAAAAAGGAAACAATCCAGGGCAAGCATGACGAGAAACAAGGCTCGGATGATGAGTCTCAACTCAAAACAAACAAGGACTTGAGGGATCGCGGGTTATCCCCGTACTACTTCTCGTTCGATAACTAAAACATAACGAAAGGTAAAATGAAACCAAAACCAATAACAATACCAAACACAGTGTTCACCGTAACCACAGCAAGCTTCGGAGGTTGTGATGTTGAAGCAAGATCGGCGGCTTACTACGACTACACGGAAGCACTCAGGCACCTGGCATGGGAAATACGTACCGGGTTTCAACTCAAATCATCGGAGATCGATGCCAGCGTCACATACGTTTGCAATGATGACCCGGTAAGGGGGCCAGCTGATGAAGGAGTTGGTGGCATAGTTAGCCACCTAGACCCAGATGGGTTTCCGATGGTAAAGCGAAAGCGAATCAGAATCCCAGGGCATGGTGAACACAGACCCAAGGGAAAGAAGATCAGGAAGATACTACGTAAGTGGATTCCGAACTTCTGTAAGGCAAAGGATATACCGGTCGATGACCCCAAGGCAATTGTCGCGTGCAAGGACAATGTACAGGCGGGTAGCGTTTATCACCTCCTGTATGTAATCTCCCCTTATGAAGAATCGATCCGCAACGTTGGAGCCGTGAAGAAAAACGATGCTCAAGCACGTTCAGAGAAATCGCTTGGCTACACCGGATTGAAGCATGTCGAAATCCAATGGGGAGGAGATGATTGCTACAGCATAGTCTTCAACTCACAATGTGCGTCTCAGTTGTCCCCGGGGAACTACGCTAGGTAACATGGTCACAGAAGTTACCGTATTCCAAACCATCACACGTTCAGGGAAGTATCTGCTCGATATCACGAAGGAGGATATAAAGAAGTGGATCGTGAAAAACGACATGTACCTGGACCCAGAGGATAAATGGTTTGATTACATCGAGGATTACGTCGGTGATGTGTTCCATGATAACCAGGATCCATCTGATGGCATCCCGTTGCATAAGAGAAAGTTCTCAGAGAAACCCGAGGATGGAAAGCCGGAGTGGGATGACTACGTAGTGGAAGTCCTCGGGGAAAAGGAGGGTGAAACCGCCAAGCATCGAGCGAAGCTCTACCAGACAGGAACAAACGTATGAAGCGATATCGTATTCACTTCCGTATCGTGGAAGAGGGTTATATATGCATGAACGCCTGCGACGAGGAAGAAGCTAAAGATGCTCTCGAGGATTATTCATCACATGGCTACGATATGACAAAACCCTTCCAGCACGGATCGGAGGTAATATCATATTCCCACGAAGAAGGACCTGGGATTCAAATAACGAGTGCCGAGGAAATTGCACTGGATCACTGGAACAAGTGAAAGCAGAGATAACACGAGAGCTGGAAAAGCAAATCCTCTCTCAGAGAATAAGATGGACAATCGCGGACGAAATCCGGGATTGGGAACAAGCGATGGAAGAGTTCATCGCAACACAAACAACTAAAGGAAAGGAAGAATAATGCCAAATTGGTGCTTCAACAAAATACGTATAACAGGAAACAAAACGGACATATACCAGATCAAGGATCTACTACGGGATCACAAGTCAAAGGTGTTTAGCCTAACTCGTGTCATCCATGTGCCGGAGTCAGACCCAAATCAAACCCGTATCGATAAATGGGGAACCAAGTGGGATACATCAGACGATCGTATTGTGCTCGAGAACAAGGAGGAGATCGAGTACATATTCGATACAGCCTGGTCTCCACCAATCCCAGTCATCGAGGCTCTAAGGAAGCAATTCCCCAAATTGTACATAAGCGCGTTCTTCGACGAGCCAGCTATGGAGGAAGCGGGGTACTATTAATGGAGACATACACAGTATACCGCTACTTCCGTGAATGCGGCAAGGAGAGGGAAGAAATCAAAACGGGGCTAACCCTAGAGGAAGCCCAAGAACATTGCCAGCGAGACGATACCAGCGGAGAAGGCTGGTTCGACGGCTACACAAAGCAAGCGTGGGACCGGTTGGGTTGCTTGAGGGAGTTAGAACCTGACGCCGACCCTCCATGGACGTGCGTCAACGATCACACAGGCTGTATGTGGAATGACGGACACAACGGGTGTCACCACGAGGGCAACAACACACAACCACTAATCGAAAGAGGAATAACATGAGTACACTAAAATCATCCGACCTAGAATCCATCCAGGTCTTCGCCATGAATCGGCGTGTAAAGGAAATCATCGGGCTACTAAGGCTAACCAGCGAGGATAACCCCGGGGAATGGATAGTTCCCGTCGAGGCAATATCATCCAATGGTACGCTATCCCGTACGGTAGTCCCGGCGAAATACGACTGCATATCCATGCAGGATGGATGTATCGAAATCCAGGTTGCCGAGGAGGAGGTCGAGATACGACGCATACATAGCACAAGCAAGAAGATGGTTAATCGCTATCGCATTCTGCAAACAAAGGTTCAACATGGTGTAAATGGAGAACCGGATGACGTAGATATGGAAGAAGTTAGCTCTCACGATTCAGTCGAGGATGCCCTACTGGAAGCGATGAAGATCGTAATCGGCTGGGAACTCCAAAACGACTACGAGGGAGCCTTCTGGCAAAAGCAGGCGCTTCTGGAAAAAGCATGGGAGGTTGCGGGACTATGATCGGCGGCTTACCCACACAGTTCGCTTGGACAGACAAATGCCCGGACCCACAGGAGGTTACCAAGCGATTCAGGGATGCCGACTATGCCATAGTTGCTGCCACGGTTGGTGGTAGCCTTGGCAATTCCGGTACCTGGACAGGAGGTGCAAGGCGAGTACAATGGACGTATAAGGGTAAGTTGATCCTTGAAATCCGTGGCCATAAGGAACATGAAACCGATGGTAGTACATCAGCGTATCATGGACCTGGCCACTCGCCCGTGTGCGGACCCAAAGAACCAGGGCATTCCTCCACATGGGCGACAGGAGGTGGAGCGCTTGAGGATCAAGGATCATGCTATCCCGTGGTTACATCCCCGTATGGATGCCTAGCGGATGATCTATGGGGGTGGAGAAGCGTAGTTATCCACATTCCGTATGTTAACGTAGATGTGCTCCAGTCCCTGTCGGAAGATGAATGCTATGAGTTACGTGACCTGGTGAACCTCATATCCAGCGAGTTCAGGCTGGGGATTCACCTAAACGTCAACTACATGTTTCACGCTAGTAATATCGAGAAGGGGGAGAAGGTGTACAAGCCCTGGTGGATCACACGAAAGCATCCAGGTGTCGATGACCTGGCGTTCTCCGGGGACATTATCCAGAATAGGCCCAGTGGAATGCGACCCTATCTTGAGGGTGTGCCTCCGTTTAGACGAGGGAAAGGCGCATCAGCTGCCTTCACGGCTCCACGCCTCCCGATTCACTACCTGTATAGGTTGCTACGGAACCCTGATAAGGCGGATTCGTGGAATGAGAAGCGGGCTGATTACGACACGGTGTATATTGATGAAGAAGGTTACTCACAAAACCCAGCGGACATTACTGCATGTTTCTGGATAGCACCCTGGTTCCATTACGCGAAAGAGGATGACTATTACGGGGAAACGACCATAGAGGATGGCTATAAGCTAGATAAGCTGTCCGACCGGCTGGCGCAACTGGTATACGGAAACCATTGTCGTGAGATATATGGTCGATTGATCGTGAATGACAAGGACTCGGTAACCGGTCGCCCAGGTTGCAGATACCCGGCTGATATACCGGAATGGCATTCAGAGTTCAAGGGGGATAACCCGTTTGATGTATATGGAGCGGATGTGGAGGTGATTTGGAAATGATCCTATATCGCCTCGCGTTCATAATAAGAAAACTACCAAGGCAGTTATGCTTTCTTTGGGTACAATCCCGGGATTCATACATTGCGAAACAACGTAAAAGAAAGGGATAAGAGAATGAAATCAGATAACATAATTAACGCAATTACTGCATCAAACATCCATGAGAAGCTCAAGCAGGATGGAGCGAGGATTGAATGGCGGAAACCAGGGGTTCCATATAAGAAACCCGACCCAGAGTACCTTCGTATAAAAAAGTCAGCTCTACGGATTGCTGAGTTCCAAGGGATTGGCACGCAAAAGCCTATCATGAGTAACGGTGGAGCACGGAAAGTGAAGCCAAAGTATGCGGGTGATGATGATCCACGTATATGTGTTCAATCCAGCATCGAGGAAGGAAAGCGTGAGCCTCTCACAAAGAACATATGCTACGGCAACTTCGGTAAGCGTGAGGGAAAGATCCTGAATACACCAGGGTACTTCGCGAAATACCTAGAAGCTGTTAGGAATATAGCTGGAATGTCTGGGGTCCTGGAAGGACTAATGAAGCTATACCACGTTCGTCATGGGTCACAGATATGGGTAGACAAGGCCGTATCATCGGACCTATCGCTAACCGACATGGATCATGTTGGCCCGGGAGACGTGCCATTCCCACAGGAATCACTGGAGTTCTTCTTTGAAGACCCAAACCTCCCAACGGTTCTAGTCTATCGTGGTTCAATGAACGAGCAGTTGAAACGGCTTAAGGTGGAGGATGAAGTTGGCATCGGTTCGCGTCAATCGCCTCTTGATTATGACACCGACTCAATCAACTTCTGGTGCGAGACTCCAATGGGTGGCGGTATGGCCTTCCGGGCAAGAGCACACAACTGGAACGAGATGATGAGCGCCAACGATGCCGGGGAAATCGAGAAGCTAAAGGGTAGTGTCGCATTTGACGATACGGAATGGCCACAGCTTCGCGATCTCTACAAGCTCTGTATCAAGGTGCTGGCCTATGCGTCGATACCACATCTTGCTCCCAGGGTCGTCGGTAAAAAGGACATCCCAACGGGGCGGCCAAATTGCAAGGGAAGACCGGCAACGAAGATATACCGAGTCGTTTACCTACCGGAGGTCTCCAGAGGAGGTGGTGAAGCAACCGGTGATGGTCAGCGACATGAGTTCAAGGGCAGGCGCGGACATATGCGATTCTACTCTAGTAAGCGTTATACAAACATGAAGGGCAAATTTCAATACATTCCACCCGTCCTGGGGCCGAATGGAGAGATGCCGAAAACAATCTACAAGGTTCGTAAGCCTAATGTGAAGCGAACAACAACCCAAACAAAAGGATAAGTAATGATAACACGTAAAGAAACCATAGTACCAGAGAAACCAAAAGCCAAAAGCAAAAGCAATACACCGACGCTCACTGCAGCGGACTTGGGCCTCGGAAGTCAAGCCGAGATGGTTAAGCTCCACTCCGTGATCCGTCAGGCCAAAAGCGCGGCAGATGCGTTAAAAGCAAGCCAAGCCAAGGTCGATCTCATCCAAGCGGCAAAGCAGAAGATGTTCACCAGCGGCCTGGGATCATTCTACCTCGATCTCGGGGATGGAATGAAGCTCCTCCTGAAGCCGAGTACACGACGCTATCCTTTGACGGATGCCGTTGCGACACAGGTCGAGAAGGTCATGGAGGACGCGGGCTACGATGCCGGTGACTACTACCACGAGTCTCATCAAATCAAAATCGATGCAGACAAGATCAACACCAGGCTGTCGGAAGACAACTACATGGAGTTCCAAGCGGATATGGCCGAGCTAATGGCGAAGTACAAACTCGGAGACTGCTGGGCAATGGAAACCCAGATCATGCCGAACAGCGACTTCTTTGAGGCTCGCAATGCACTGCCGCTTGAGGTGAATGAAGGGCTTGAGAAGTGCAAGCCATCTACGATATCGGTGGAGGCGAAGCAGGAGCTGTAATGTACGATTTACATTACGATCTAATAAACCGTCACCTATCTGGATTCAAGCAGTCGCTGAAAGGCGGAGTAGGGAAGGAGTTGAACCACAGAAAGGGGAGACTTAACATCCGTGCTCTTGCCCGGCGTGATGATAGCGGCTTCTTCCTCCGTACAGGAAAGACGGAAGATGGTAAGCCAACAATCACGTTCATCGTTGATTGCTCCGGGTCTATGTCCGGGGAGCCAATGGAGATGGCGATACAGATGTGCGTAATCCTATCGAGCCTACATGAGTCAAATGCGGCTAATGTGAATGTCATATGCACGGGCCACTCAAGGGCGGACGGGACAGGTTACAACGGATTCCAAGTCCCCATGCCACAACCACCAAAAGTCTGGCAAGCCATGCAGGCTTGGCACGGAAGGGAGGGTTTGTCCCAGACGTTCGATAAGTTCAAAAATGTACTCGCCAAGTCTGATCTCGTTGCTTGTTACACAGATGCAGACATTGCGGATAAAGCACTGAAGCCATCACTGTGGAATAAGCACGGCATATCCTGTGTGGGCTTGTATTGCGGAGCACTCAGCCAGGTTGATGTAATGCGACGGTACTTCGATTATGCCATAGCGAGAACGACTCCGGATGACTTGTTCACGTCCTTCCTTGAGCTTGTGAAACGACTGCTTAAGGTTCAGCTACGGAAATAGTGGACAAGCTAACAAAGTCAGAGAAGGTACGACTCACCTTGCTGGTTGCAGGGGTTTGTATCGTGGAGAAAATCAAAACCACAATGATAGACGCCATTGATGCGTTGCGCTATGGAGACGGAAAAGATGAAAATTAGTAGCAAGGGGTACAACATCACGTTGACCAACAAAGACACGGGAGACCAAGCGGCAATCGACCTGGTTATTCTCAATGATCTGGAAACCTGGGAGGTTCGGTTCGGTGCATCGTCCACCTTCCCTCCGTCCCTAGCTGGAACCTATAACGATCTAGCGGCGGCGCTCCTGGTGGCTAGTAGGGGAATCGGAATCAATTGAAATACTCCATCATCTACTTCGAGGAGGGAATGGGCTGGTACGACTGGACGACAGCCGACGAATCCGCGCGCGCGCATTCAGAGATCATCTACTTCAACACCAAGAACGAGGCGCATGATTATCGGGACGAAATTCGGCGCCAGAAGGGAGTTCTCGAGGAATACCAAGTAATCGATAAACCGTAACGCTAAAAACGTGGAAATTTCGGAATCGAATCCGATTTTTCTAGGTAAACCTCGCGCATGGCGTTGACTGCGGCATCAAAGCCCCAGCTAAACGCGGAGGCGGAAAATGGGAAAAATGGGTCCTTGAGATAAAGGCCGATCGGAACACCGACCCAGAAGCCCAGGCATAACGCGCATTTAGGGAGGAAGGGGAAAAACCTCGCTATTCCATCACGAATAGTTTGAGTCGGCTTGCCATACATGAGTATGGCCGTAAGGCCGGCACTAGCCAGAAGTTCATGCATCGATCTCTTTAACCCAGAGATCACCCAGTAGTTTATCGAGTGCTGCTGGCATCATTTTCACTTCATCATACGAAAGGAGTGGGGAAGTTGTGCCATCATCGAAAGTGATTTGGACCGCATTATCCACGATCCGTATGCTAGGACATCCCCGATTGCCGCAACAGAGAATTATGCTATCGCCTTTGACCTTCATTTAGTCATCAGCAAGCTCAAGGCCATCTTCATCAAAACCAAACGTGAGTGAATACGTGCGGGAAAGAATCCCGGTATTTGTATTCTCACTTAGGCTTCCACGAACAGTGGTGAGTCTGGATGGAAGGTTGGCAGTCAAGACAGCGGCTAGTGCTGCTGTTGTTGTAACCGTACCTTGTGCTGTGACTGATACGGTAGGAATCGTATTGTAACCATGGCCACCAGTGGTTCCGGCCGTGAAAGCTGAAATGCCTGTAATAACCCCAGCATTAACGGCAGTCACAGTCCCTGAAGCATCAAGCACGGCTCCACCACCGGAAAAGTTAAGAACATCTCCAACCGTATAACCTGCACCTCCATCTGAGATAGTGACAGAAGCCACGCTTTCCTGGGCATCAAAATAAGTCTGGTATGCACGAATAAAGTGAAAGGCAAGTTTACGAAAGTCACCACTAGCACCTGCGGCTTCTGCGTTTGTCAGGTCGTTGCCTACGTATCCCAAATCTGATAAAGGAATCACAGCGGAACCTCCTTCTTCTACCCCGGTGTTAGATAGAGGAACTCCTACCAACGGAGTTCCTGCAGCTGAAATTGTATTGGCACCAGCATCTTCAGCCTCAAGACTAACTTCGGTATTTGAGGTTCCATTTATGGCCTTAAGTCCATCAACACCATCTGCAGAATCGGTCCCTGTCCCATATACTACATTCGCGTCTTCTGTGCCATTGATAGCAATGCGAATACGGTTTCGTGATTCAGCATCAGTCCCACTAGATGCCCATTGAATTTGAATGTTGTTTGCCGCGGGTGACCCGAGTGTCGATACTAATGTAATAGTAGTAGTTACCCCAAGGGCTGTAACAGTAAAGGCGTCGCCATCATTGGCTCCGGCTGTGTCGATTACATCCGTGATAGCCGCTTTTGTGGCCGCTGTTGCGTCGAGGGTGTAGTTAGGGAAAACTTGATCAATGCCTAGATTCGTTGTGCTCATACTTTATAAAGTGTTGTCAACTTAGTATCCCCCACCTGATGTGGATATGGATGTCATTGTGTTGTGGTGTGTACCGAAACTGCCTGTGGGTAGTCCCTTAATGGTGCGATTGCGGTCTTTCTTGTGTTTTTCTATTAAATAATTCTTCCACTGGTCTTCAGTTGGGGGTGTGATCTTCTTTGCCTTGCCGGGTGGTCCACCGGGGCCACTAGGTCCTTTTGGTCCTTTTGATCCTTTTTTTGGTTTATATATATGATAATCACCAGGCGCCGATACCTTTCCATCCTGAATCAACCCCGGTTTGTAAATATGTTTAGGATCAGTTGGGATTGGCTTCTTTGGCTTCTTTGGCTTCTTTGGGTCACCACCACCTGGGTCACCACCACCTGGGTTAGGAATAGGTCTCCCAAATGCGTCTGTTCTACCACCACCACTTTTCTTCCGACGAAGATAAGCTGCGGCTCTCTCGTAAGCCTCTTTTTGCTTCCTCGCGTAGTCGTCTTTATTCTTCTGGGTATCCCCGATCGCGCCCTTGTTGTAATCGATTGGAATACCGGGGCTTCCGTCTTTGAATCCTACACGGCCATTATTGCCTTTCCTAAATCCTACACCAGGCTTATTGAGTCCAATGCGGCCATTGCCAGGTCTAGATCCCACACGGCCATCGTTGCCAGGCCCGAATCCCACTCCAGGTTTCTTGAGTCCAAGACCAGGTTTCTTGAGTCCAATGCGACCATCATTGCCTTTTCCGAATCCTATGCGGGGTGGTGGACGCTTGAGTTTCTTTGTGGTTAGCTCAATGAGTTTGTCCTTTGAGGACATCATGTTATCTCTTAAAGCCTTACGTCGCCTGCGCGCGAGTTCTCCCAATAACAGGGAAGCGCCTAAAGCTGCTGCCAATGGCCCCCGGTGTTTATGCCCGAACTTCTTCGTGGCATCATAGGCGTTGTTTAGCTTACCCATTACCCTTGCGGTTTTGGTATTCGGCTATCCGTTGCTGCTTCCCCAGGTTGCCCATCATTCCCCAGGGACCAAGCCAATAACCAGATGTACCCATTTGCCTTCTCGACCACCGAGCTTCGGCTGCCTGTTTAGTGTCGCCCTTCTTCGCCATGTAGCCTGCCATTTTGGCTTGTTTCTTGGCTAACATTTTTGCTGTCTTGGCATCCTTCTTTTCCGCGCGCGTTGCCATCTCCAAGACGCCATCGAGTTGATCGTTGAGGTAGGTCAATCTCTCTTTGGAACTATAAGACCAACCAGCGGTGTCGTACTTCTTCCCGGTCTTCGGGTCTGTAACTAGATTCTTTTGACGCCCTTGGGCATTAGTGTTCGCAGCCCGGTATTTATCGAAGCGTGACCCCTTGTTGCCGGACCTACGATGGTCTGATAGCAACGGTGGAGTACCTCGGCGCTTGGCCAAGGCTTTATTGTAATTGGTCTTCCTGAGTTCTTCGTACCCAGCGTATTTAGCCTCTCTAGCTGCTTTATTCGCAGCTCGTGTTTTAGCCCCTTTTCTGCCGGAAACTCTGCGCCTTGTGTTTCCGGTAAGCTCTTCACTTGGCCGATATGGCATGGGTTTCTTTATGGCGACAGGCTTCCGCGGTTGCCAAGGGGGGGGTCGGTAACCTTTAGGTAGTTTAGGCCGGCGGCCTTTCCTGAGAGCATAGGCACCAGCGGCACCAGCGGCGATACCGGTTAGA
>Ga0209043_1000341_pt1 | contig 30013 bp, 28 predicted proteins | sample SaaInlV_100m_DNA_3_FD_184654 | JGI IMG/M metagenome (GOLD analysis project Ga0209043, IMG submission 184654) | Marine microbial communities from expanding oxygen minimum zones in the Saanich Inlet - SI037_S4LV_100m_DNA (SPAdes) (version 2) | ecosystem: Environmental > Aquatic > Marine >... | reverse complement strand
AGAAGAATCGTAATTGGTTCGGATATCAAATTGGAGGAATTAGCCATGATTTAATCAAAACAAATGATCAGTTTCAAATTGAATATACTTGGACAGATCATAGAATTTATCGCCACAGATTTCCAATTAATGATGCCTATTCTTTTGGATATTCACTTGGATTTTGGGCTGGTCCTCACGCCGAAGAATTATTTTTAACCTACAAGTTTAACTTAAAAAGTATAAATATTTTATCCTATATCTCATCCGTTAAACGTGGTGAGCTCACAGAACAAATGTTATCAGATCAATATGATGATGTAAAGTATGAAAGATATTTTGGTGAAACAGAATCCCGACTAATTGCATCAGTCATTGGGGAAAAACGAATTCTAAAAGATAATTTTAACATCAAAGTTGGCGTGGAATGGTTAGATTGGGAAAACCCCGGTTTTAAACCAACATATCTAACTCATTCTGGAACAACACTCTCAAAACTATCTTTTCTCTTTGGCATTTCTGCCAAAAAAGATATTTCGTTCGATTAAACTAATAACCCTTTTAAGTAATCACCATATTCATTTTTATAATCATCCGAAAGGGTTTTTAATTCTTCCCGATTGATGAATCCTTGACTAAACGCGATTTCTTCTAAACAGGCCACTTTCAACCCTTGCCGTTCTTCAATGGTTTTAATAAAGTTGGATGCATTATTCATAGCTTCCTGAGTCCCTGTATCCAACCAAGCATACCCACGACCCATGAGTTCTACACGAAGGCGATCTTGATCTAAATAAGCTTGGTTTACCGATGTAATCTCCAATTCTCCTCTGGCAGATGGTTTTACATTTTTGGCAATTTGAACAACATCATTTGGATAATAATACAGACCGACTACTGCATAGTTGGACGCTGGATCGCTTGGCTTTTCTTCGATACTAGTTACTTTACCCGATTTATTAAATCCAACTACACCATAGCGTTCAGGGTCTTTTACGCCATATCCAAAAACTACCGCATCATTTTGAGTTTCAATCGTGTTAACACTATTCATAAGCATTTCAACCAATCCATGACCGAAGAATATATTATCACCTAGAATGAGGGTTACAGGATCTTCTCCTATAAAGTCTTCTCCCAGAATAAATGCTTGGGCCAATCCATCTGGTGAAGGCTGTACTTTATAAGATAAATTGAGTCCAAGATGATGTCCATCTCCAAATAATTGTTCAAATCGTGGTGTATCTTCCGGCGTTGAAATAATTAAAATATCTTTAATTCCAGATAACATTAATGTTGATAAAGGATAATAAATCATTGGTTTATCAAAAATGGGTAATAATTGTTTAGAAACAACTTTTGTTGCGGGATACAATCTTGTACCACTTCCTCCAGCTAAAATAATCCCTTTCATTATTCTATGACTCCTAATCGTTCTTGTTGGTAAGACTTATCTTGAATGGCTCTCCACCAAGAAGAATTATCTAAATACCATTGAATTGTTTTTTGTATTCCAGAATCGAACGATTCCTTGGGTTCCCATCCTAATTCTCGTTTTATTTTTGTAGCATCAATCGCATACCGAAAATCATGACCCGGGCGATCTGTTACATAGGAAATTAAATCTTCGTATTGTGATCCATCTTCTTTAGGTGAAATCGTATTTAAAAGAGAACAAATAGTTTTTACCACATCAATGTTCATGATTTCATTATTTCCACCAATATTATAAGTATCACCCACTTTCCCTTTTTCTAGGACAGTATGAATTGCGTCACAATGATCACGAACATAAAGCCAATCTCTTATATTTTCACCTTTTCCATAAACTGGAAGCGGCTTTCCATGAAGACAATTAATAATCATTAAGGGTATAAGTTTTTCAGGAAATTGATAAGAACCATAATTATTTGAACAATTTGTAATTAACGTAGGCAAACCGAAGGTCCTATGCCAAGCACGAACCAAATGATCTGACCCTGCTTTGGATGCAGAATAAGGAGAACTGGGGTCATAGGAAGTTGTTTCTAGGAATTTTCCGGACTCTCCCAATGAACCATAAACTTCATCTGTGGATACGTGCAAAAACCGGAAATCATTAGGATTAGATTCATTATAATAGGCACGAGATTGTTCTAATAATTTTAAGGTGCCTACCACATTGGTTTCAATGAATTCTAAGGGGCCATCGATAGAACGATCCACATGACTTTCAGCAGCAAAATGAACAACTGAATCAAATTGGTGTGTCTCAAAAAGAGTTTTTAATAAACCTGAATCGCAAATATCCCCTTCAACAAAAGTATGAAACGAATTTGGTAGTCCCTCAAGGTTATGAATATTGCCCGCATAGGTCATTTTATCAAGATTGATAATATGCGTATCATTATCATTTTTAAATACATGGTGAATATAATTAGAGCCGATAAATCCACAGCCCCCGGTAACGAGAATTTTTTTCATTTAATATTTTGGTAAATCGTTTTGTTCATTTAAAGGTGGTAGTTTAAGGTCTTTTTCAGAAAGGAGAGGTTGAGCAAAATCCCAATCCAGATTTATTGTTTTATCATTCCAAATAATTCCATATTGGTCATCTGGATCATAAATATCTGTACATTTATAAGTGACGATTGCTTCATCTGATGTAACGAGATATCCATGAGCAAACCCTTCTGGAATATAAAGCATTTTTCTATTTTCAACGGTTAAAGGAACAATTTCTGATTGTCCGAACGTTGGAGAGCCTTGACGAATATCTACAGCGACATCTAAAATACTTCCAGACACAACCCGCACTAATTTCCCTTGAGGTTGCTTTAATTGATAATGAAGTCCTCGTAAAACACCAAGAGTTGATTTTGCTTCATTATCTTGGACAAAACTTGTTGGTAAACCGTGTTTATCAAAATCAGTCTTTTTATAGGATTCAAAAAAATAACCACGATCATCTTTGTAAACAGTTGGCGTTATAATTTTAACGCCAATTAATGATGTATTTTCAACTCTCATTAAGATTTTTCTCGTCCAACATTATCAAACTGAAATCCAAATTCAATTAATTTATTTATACTTAATATATTACGAGTATCTAGAATAACGGGCGAATTCATCATCACTTTTAATTTTTCTAAACTCAATCCACGAAACTCATTCCATTCCGTCATGATGGCCACTCCATCAGTTTGTTTACATGTTTCTTCCCAAGATTGACAATAGCTTAATTCAGGGAAAAATTCTTCCATGGATTCATTGGCAATAGGATCATATGCTTTTACAGTTCCGCCCTCATCCATAATTGCCTGAATCATTTCAATAGAGGCTGATTCTCTTACATCGTCCGTATTTGGTTTAAAAGCTAATCCAAGAACCCCAACCGTTTTTCCAGAAAAATTGCCACCGATTAAATTTCGCATTTTATCGACCATCCTTTTTTTCTGATCTTGATTAGTAACGATTGCAGCTTCAATCGTGTTCATAGGTGATCCTTTTTTTCGAGCAAGAGCAGCTATTGCATGGGTATCTTTTGGAAAACAAGATCCACCATACCCTGGCCCTGGATGTAAAAATTTCGGACTAATTCGACCATCTTGTCCCATTGCTTTTGCTACTTGATGGACGTCAGCACCAACTTTTTCGCATAAGTTTGCCACCTCATTAATATAACTAATCTTGAGAGCTAAAAAGGCATTTGCAGCATATTTAATCATTTCAGCAGTTGCCACATTGGTGTGAAGCATTGGTTTTTCATTCACATAAAGAGGACGATAAACATCCCGCATAATATCGAAAGCTTTTTCACTAGTTGCACCAATTACAACTCGATCTGGCCATAAAAAATCTTTGACCGCAGACCCTTCTCTTAAAAATTCCGGATTTGAAACATAATCAAACTCGCCGTCAACCGGCATTGATTCATTCACCAATTTACATACCCGATCCCCCGTTCCAATCGGGACGGTACTTTTTGTACAAATTACTTTATATCCATTTAAATTTTTTCCAATGGATTTTGCAACTGCTTCAACGGCAGAAATATTCGCTTCTCCATTATCGCCTTGAGGTGTGCCTACTGCAATGAAAATGACTGCAGATGATTGAATGGCCGAATCCACATCGGTGGTAAATGCCAATCTTCCCGCTTTAACATTTCTTTCAACTAAATCACTTAAGCCCGGTTCATAAATCGGAATTTTTCCAGATTGAAGCATTTTTATTTTAGAATCAATAATGTCAGCACAAGTAACATGGTGTCCAAAATCTGAAATTCCCGCACCACTAACGAGTCCAACATATCCAGTTCCAATAACTGTTATTTTTTTCACAAAATTTCCTTAAATATTAGCCTGAAAATTACAAATTTTATTTCTTTAACCCAAGAACTCACATTAATCCTAATCGTCTTCTTAAAACCCATTCTGCCGTTAATAAACCTAAAAATAAAACTAGAACCCACCATCGTTCATGTAATACACTTTTAGACAAAATCGTATCTACTTTGGTCTTTGGCGTTATTTGGTTCAGAAGAGATAATCGATTATCCCAATTTATAAATTGCCCGCCATTGGCTTCGGATAATACAATTAAAGGAGATTTATTTAAATAAACATGGTTTAATTCAACTTGGCTTTCTTGTACTTGTAAAGAACCGTCTCCAACTTTCATAGGATTATTGCCAAAATTGAGTTCAATTTCATAATCCAATTTCCCCGATTGAGATGCCCAAAATTGTCCAGAATATTGCCCCGTTTTTTCATTAAAAACCATGGGTTTCGAATTAATCCTTTTCCCCTGTTTCAATACATGTAAAAATCCTTCGCTTGCTTTTTCCATTTCTCTAATGGGCTTTCCCGAAACTGTCACTCGTTCGCCCTGTTGATAGGAATTCTTTTCTGATCTAAAATAAAAATCTTGTCCATTTCCCGTACGCATTAACCATGAAAATACAGGGTTGAATAAATCGCGTGTAAAATTGGATTTATCTGTTCCTTTAGTTTTTAAATATAATTTATTAAGACCAGGTGATGTCCAAATCATAAATCTCAATGATGATTTTTCCCCGAGCAAATATAAAGGGAAATCAACATCAGATATGGTGAAATTTGCCAACGAGGTGATTGTTGAAGTATCAATTTCAATTGAAGCAACTAAAGGAGGTAAAGTTGAACGATTTAACTCTAATTGATCAATTTGATGAAATGGGAAAACGATATCCCAATGCGGATTTAATCCCCACTCATATTCAACACCTAATTCTACAAGAGAATTTTGGATTTCAACATCCATAAGTGATAAATAAGATTCAAATGTTGGTTCATGAATATCGTGTCCCATGATAAAGGCTAAACTTGTCTGATGAGAAATTAATTTTTTGGCGAAAATCCTTAAATATGAATGCCATTCTTTAGCATTTCCCTGAACTGGGTGATTATCAAAAATGATTAAATCATATTTTTTATCCCAAAAAGATTTCAAAGATTTTGAATAACCATTGGGACGATATACATAATGGTCCAGACTATACTCAGGACTATTTGACAAAATTTGTTTAATGATTTTTGTATTAAAATTTGGCGCTCCCGTAAATAATGCTATTGTATATTCATTTTTTAAAACCTGAATTGGTACAATTTGTTTATTATTTTCAATATTAATTTCATCAGAAAGTGCACTTACTTGAACTCTATACCTTATTTCTCCAGTTTTTGTAGGATTTATTCTAAAACGAACTTTATCTAAACTACCCTCTCCAGAAACCGTTATCACTTTAGATCCAATTAACTTATTCCCTGAATAAAGAGTGACATTTAAACGTTCATCAATTGAACCATGACTTGCTATTGTTACGTCTAGATCAGCATTCTCTCCTTTTATAATGACAGGAGGAGCATGAATAGCATGGATGGCAACATCCACTAATGGTGTTTCATTCCCCACACCAATAATATAAATCGGGGATAAAATATCTAAATTATTTGATGGAATTTCTGCACCCAAGTTTGCTTGCCCATCTGTAATAATAATTGATCCTGCCAGACCCTCCAAATCACTGAACTTGATATGCTCAATCACTTGTCCAATATCGGTTGAGCCATCAGAAATATTTTTATCTCCAAAAATCCAAGTTGTATCCAAATCATTTCCAAAACCAATAATGTTAAAACCAGCCCTGTTTTCACGAATTCTCTTTATGAGTTGATCAACACCAGCTACCAAGGATCCCACAGAGGGTTGAGAATGATAAGACATGCTCAAGGATCGATCCAGATATATATTCCATTTTAGGTCTTTGGTATGGGTAAAAGTTCTTTCAATTTTGGGATTTAAAAATAAAAAAATTAAAATAATAAATAGAAATCCACGAAGAGTTAAAATTGAGCGAAGTTTTGGTTTTTTAATACTTTTGTAAAAAGAAAATATAAAGGCAATTAAGCATGCAAATAAAGCCAACCAAAAAAGGGTGTCTGGACTTGATAAAAAGAGAGTCAATTTAAGCTAGTTTTAAATTTGGTTTTACACCAAAATCTATTGACCAAGATTCACCCGCATTGGCCTTCAATTCACCCAGATAGCTTATCATTGCTGCATTATCGGTACAATAGGACAAATCTGGAAATAAGATTCGGATCGTCGGTAAAGACGATTCCAATGTCTCTCTTAAAGATTTATTGGCTGCCACTCCACCGGCAATAACACAGGTTTTAACATTTGTTTTTTGAATTGCTCTTTTCATTTTTTCCACCAAGGTATCAATAATTGCTTTTTGATAACTTGCAATAATATCTCTTTTTTTAACGGAGTCACTTTCCTGGAAATTATCCATAAAATATAGGAGAGATGTTTTTAATCCACTAAAACTGAATTCTAGTGATTCTTTCCCCATTAATCCACGAGGGAAATGGTGAGCTTTTGGATTCCCACCTTTGGCTTCTTCTTCTATTAATGGACCACCTGGATAACTCAGTCCAAAAATTCTGGCACCTTTGTCAAATGCTTCTCCTGCTGCATCATCACGTGTTTCACCTAAAAGGGTGTAATGATTCATTTTTTCAATCAACCAAAGTTGAGTATGCCCGCCAGAAACAAGTAAACACACAAACGGATATTCCAACGATGGGTCGGCGAGAAAGTTCGCAAAAATGTGAGCTTCTAAATGATTGACTGGAAGCACAGGAATATCTAAACCCAAAGCCAAGCCTTTTGCAAAACTTATTCCTGTTAATAATGTTCCGGCTAACCCTGGACCAACTGTGACTGCTATAGCGTCAATTTCGTCTTTTTTTATTCCGGATTCTTCTAAACTTTCATGAACTAATTGATTCAAAAGTTTTTCGTGTTCTCTCGACGCAATTTCGGGTATGACACCTCCGAATTTGGAATGAATTAATTGAGAGCTCACTACACTCGAAAGAATTTTTCCATTTCGACAAATTGCCGCAGCAGTTTCATCGCAAGAAGATTCAATCCCTAAAACAATCATTTAACTTCGCGGGCAACACCCAATTCTAGACTTCGTGGAGATATATCTCGCCACTCAAGAACATCTCCTGGAATGATTACAGTTGGCTCGTAAAATTGGATTTGGTTATTCCACATATTAAAATCAATTATAATTTGGATGTCATCTGGTTTTAATTTAGCAATCCGTTGAACACCTCCAACGACGGTCAAAGAAACCGTCTGTGGTGAAGGAAAAACTCGGATTTTTTTCCGGATGTTTATCACTTTTACAGGGATGTCAACAATAATGCGTTCGCTGATTTCTTGAATATTTAAATTGACAGATACAAGATCGTTTGAGTACTCAATTAATCCCCCCAATGATTCTATTTCGATTGAACTTTGGAGTGGTGTGGTTATTCCAGAAAAGGTATCTAGCACGGTTTCAACATGATTAATAAGAGCCAACTCTTCTTTCGGACCAGCAATCTCAATTTTATTGGGTGATAATTGTGTATTTCCAACTTGGATATGTCCTGGTGCGGGCACTACTAATAAATTAGCTAATACGGGTATAGTTTTGACCTGATATTCATCTAAACTAATTTGGATTCGATTTGGATAAATGACTTCAATAAATGAAATATTATAATTAGACGGTAATACAACTTTTTGGGGGTATTTTTCAAAATACTCATTTAAAATAAATTCGTATTCTTGGGAGATGCCTTCTAAATCTAAAACCAACTTAAACCCAGCGTATTTTTTAAGGATGAGTGCCTTAAATAAATCGCGTCCAGTTCCCTTTAACCGGACGCTAGCAAATTGAGGAACTTCCTCTTTATGAGCCTTTTGGACATTTAAATTCCTTGCTTCAATTGGAAGGTCCATTGCCAGAGTATATTCGTTTTCTGATACAACGAAAACCCATAACAAAAGCGCCAACCCAAAAGCGCCCAAAGGTAGAACTATTCTTTGTGAGAACAGTGAATCAATGGGGGGGGTTAAAGCCAAGGTCTGACCTTACCCATTGAGGTCCAATTATTCTTCTGTTGCTGTTTCGGAATCTGAGTCTTCAGGTTCATCAGAAATACCATCTTTTTCTGCTTCACTCGCCATATCCAACAATTCTTGAGGTAAGTCAAGTTTTTCACTTGAATCTGTGTCTTGATTTTTTAGATACTGTTTTACCTCATTTGTGGCGTTGGTTGATTTACCTGTCCCAGCTAATTCTTCTTTATAAAGAACTACTTTTTTATCATCGGGTGCAACCGTCATGACAATCCCAGATAAGTTTGCTCCAACTTCATACTGGCTCGCCAGAGCTTTTCGATCTCGTTTAGACATTTTTCCAAAAGGAATAATTCCTTCAACATCCATTTCTAATTGAATAATAATCCCTTTATCTAATACTCTAATGATTTCACCACTGATTTCATTTCCAGCTTGGTAATGATTCACAATTTCGGGCCATGGATCTTCAAATACTTGACGGTATCCAAGAGAGATTCTTCGATTTTCTCTAGAAACTTCCAAGATTCTCACTTCAAGTTCCTGACCTTTTTCAACCACTTCTTTTGGATGCTTAATGACTTTTGTCCAAGAAAGGTCTGATACATGAATCAATCCATCAATTCCTTCTTCCAATTCAGCAAAAGCACCAAATTGAGTGAGGTTTTGAATCTTACATTTATGAACAGTGCCAACCATGTATCGTTCTTCAATTTGATCCCACGGATCCGGCGTGAGTTGTTTAACACCCAAACTAATTTTCCGGTCATCTATATCAATTGAAAGAACTTTTGCTTCAATTTCATCGCCCATGGTATATACTTCTGATGGATTTTTTATATGTTTTGTCCAAGAAATTTCAGATACGTGAATTAATCCTTCAACACCAGGTTCTAACTCAATAAAACATCCATAATTGGTTAAACTAACTACTTTACCTTTTACGACATTTCCAACAGGAAATTTGATTTCAACATCATCCCAAGGATGAGCAACCAATTGTTTTAATCCAAGAGAAACACGTTTCCGTTCTTCGTCATATTCAATGACTTTAACCGTGATGGCATCATTCATTTCTATGACTTCTGATGGATGATTAATACGCCCCCACGAAATATCAGTAATGTGTAGAAGACCATCAATTCCGCCTAAATCAATAAACACACCAAAATCGGTAATATTTTTTACACGACCTTCGAGGATGGACCCAACTTCTAATTCCTTAAAAAGAGCTTCACGTTGTTCTTTCAAGCTTTCTTCAAGAATTACTTTATGTGAAACAACAATATTTTTTCGAGCTTCATTGAATTTGACAATTCGAATTTCAATTTCTTTATCGAGATAAATATCAAAGTCTTGAATTGGACGGACGTCCACTTGTGAACCTGGTAAAAACGCTTGTACAACACCCAAATCAACAATCATTCCACCTTTAATTCGACGAACAATTGTTCCCGTAATAACTGTTTCTTCATCAAAAGCATCTCGTAATTCTTGCCAACGTCGCATAAAATCTGCTTTCTCTTTAGATAGAATAGTGTTTCCACTGGCATCTTCTATAAACTCAAGATAGACTTCAACTTGATCTCCAATAGTAGGAAGATCGTCTTTATTAAATTCGTGACGATCAATAATTCCTTCAGATTTAAAACCGATATCAATCAATACATCTCTATCATTCATGCCGACTACGCGACCTTTGATTAAAGAATGTTCCGTGATATCACCTAGGGTACTTAAGTATAATTTTTCTAATTCAGCGCTCACTTCATTTTCTAAATTGTAAGTCTCAATTTCAGATTGACCCACAATACGAATATCATGAAATAACTCTGGGTTTAAATAGTTTATTTCGGCGACAGGTTCGGCCGGGGGAGTAGGCGCTTCCACGCTGACTTTTTCAACGACTGTTTCCACAGTAGTTTCCAAAATCTCTTCAACACCCTGTTCTTTAATTTGTTCTTCAAACATGCTTTGATGTTTCCTTGTTATTTGTTATGGTTTATTTGATTGACTATTTTATTTATTTGCTCATCAATTGTAATATTACTTGTGTCGATTGAGACTGCATCTTCCGCTTGTATAAGTGGAGAATGGTCCCGCGTTGAATCCAAATAATCTCGACGTTTGATATCTTCAATTGACTCAAGTATTGTTTTGGTTTCCCCGATCTTTTCAAGCTCACTTAATCGCCGTTTTGCACGGATTTTAACATCCGCAATGAGGAAATATTTGTAATCTGCATTGGGGAAAACTACAGTTCCAATATCTCGGCCTTCCAATACACAATCATTTCCATGGGCAATTTTACGCTGAATTTTTACCATTTCTTCTCTCACTTCAAGTAATGCGCTAGTCGCACTAACTAGAGAAGAGATTTCACCAGTACGAATTTCGGCCGATACATTTTTTCCATTCAAATGAATTTGGTTTGATGTATCAAAAACGATCTCCATTTCTGATAAATATTGACAAACTTTTTCTTTTTCTTCATGAGCAATACCAGCTTGGATAAGTCCCAATGTAACTGCGCGATACATGGCACCTGTATCCAGATGAGTAATCCCGAGTTTTTTGGCAACTCCTTTAGCTGTAGTGCTTTTTCCTGAAGCAGAGGGTCCGTCTATGGCTATAATCATTAATTTCAATTCTCAATGAGCCGACAAAATTACATTTTCTCATGGAGAATCCCAATGAAGAAAAGGAATTTAACTTTATATGATTTATATTATTTTCGAAGCGAATTAACTTCGATTTCAGACAATTCTCTATAGTGGTTTTCAGGAAGGTCTCCTAATCCTAAACCGGCAAAACGGATTCGTTTTAATGTAATTAATTTTAAATTTAAACGATACATAATCCGACGAATCTCTCTCTTTTTACCTTGATGTAACCTAAGAATTACAACACTTCTTCCCTTATGAGTCTCTTGTGAAACAATTTCTGCTTTCCCATATTCTTTTTCACCAATATAGATTCCTCTTGTCAATTTAGCGATTTGGATTGACGACATTCTTCCTTCAATTATTGCTTCATAATCTTTTGGAATTCTATTTCGCGGATGGGTCAAATATTGATGAAGATCTCCATCATTCGTTAAAAGTAAAAGTCCTGTAGTATCTTGATCCAAACGTCCCACAGGCGTTAATCGATATTTTGATGGAACAATATCCAACACAGTTCTACGTCCATGAGTATCTTTAACCGTTGTAATCACTTTTGTTGGTTTGTGGAGCATTAAAACAACTTTTTCTTGAACGATGGATATTTTTTTGCCATCATATTTTACCACATCCGTTTCTTTAACATCATAAGCAGGATCCATACAAATTTTCCCATTGACTTCTGTCGTAGCCATTTGAATTAATTCGTCAGCCCTCCTTCGTGATGCAATTCCACATTTGGATAAAAATTTGTTAAGTCGCATGTCGTTTATCCAACCTCGATTTCATGTTGGGAAGAATCAAGTCTATTTTTGGAATTATCGTCTTCAAAAACTGCAATTTGTTCTCCAAGTGACGGATCAGCTTCCATGAGTTCTGTTATTTCTTTCAGTTTAGGCATATCTGATAATCGGTTCAGTCCAAAATGATTTAGAAATGTATCCGTTGTTTGATAGAGTAATGGACGTCCCGGACCTGAATCTCGCCCTTTAATTTTAATTAAATTTCTATTTAATAATGTTTTTAGGACACCACTTGAATCCACACCGCGGATGGCTTCAACTTCGAATCGACCCAAAGGTTGTTTATAAGCTATAATGGCTAACGAATCTAATGCTGCTGCAGATAATGTTAATCGACCAGTTTTATTTAGCATTTTTCGAATAAAATGTTCATATTCTTGTCGGGAAACCAATTGGTATCCGCCTGCAATTTTTTTGATTTCAAATGCTTGATCATTTGTACTATATTGATTATTTAATTGGTCAATAATTTCTTTCAGATTTGGTGTTTCCGGATCGAAAACACCATTCACTTTTGTTTGAGTTAGCGGCTCAGGACTTGCAAAAAGTAACGCTTCAATTATTTTTCTAATTTCTGAATTTTGCATTAGGCTGCTGTACCTAAATGGATTAGCTCGATTTCGTCAAAAATATCATTTTGTTCAAATCGACACGACCCTTCACGTATCAAATCCAAAATGGCTAGAAAGGTGACAATTATTTCCATTCGTGTTTCTAATTCTTTCAATAATGTTGAAAATTTTAGGCGACCATCACCATCAAAGAATTTGAACAAAAACTTTTTTTGTTCTTCTAATCTTACAGGTTCTCTTGTCAATTCAAATTGAGACATGACAGGTCGATTTTCCATAGCTTGTTTAAAAACACGAGCCAAGTCATACAAAGTTACATCCCTAAGAATGGATCCAATTTCATTCCCTTCAATGGTCTGAATTTCCTGCTCAAACTGACGAGATACTACATGACTTCTATCAAACGCTAATCCATCCAACATTTCTGCAGCATTACGAAAACGCTTATAATCAATAAGTTGTTGCATGAGTTCTGTTCGGGGATCAATAATTTCACCATCGTCATCCAATTCAGGTCGGGGAATTAACATTTTTGCTTTCACTCGCATAAGCGTGGAAGCCATCACAATAAAATCACCAGCAACTAATAAATTTAATCGTTTCCATTCTTCAATCGCATCGATGAAATCTTTTGTTATACGGGCGATTGGAATATCGTAAATATCCAATTCATCTCTTCGAATAAAATATAATAGTAGGTCCAATGGACCTTCAAAATTTTCTAATTGAACTCGATATGACATTAATGGTAATTAACTCCCGCAGCGGATCGAACGCGATCTAAAACTTTATCAGCGACCTTTCTGGCCTTTTCCGCACCGAAATTTAATACTTCATACACATGACTCGGGTTTGAAGACAATTGATCTCTTTTTTCACGAAATGGGCCAAAATGGTCCATCACTTTTTCGAATAATTCTTGTTTCACAATGCCATACTGAAGACCTTTGCCATCATATCGATTTGATAATTCTTTTTGCCCTGCCTCATCTAAGAATAAACAATATAACTGGAACAAGGGCGTATCTTTATCTTTGGGTTCATCAATGTCAGTCGTATCTGTTATAATTTTCATTATTTTTTTACGGATTTTCTTTTCTGTATCAAAAATAGGAATTGTATTGCCGTAAGATTTGCTCATTTTTTGCCCGTCTATTCCGGGCACCAATTGAGTTCTTTCTTCTATATCCGATTCTGGAACAATTAAAGTTTCTCCAAATGTATTATTGAATCTTATTGCTATATCACGAGTCATTTCTAAATGTTGTTTTTGATCTTTTCCCACAGGAACTATTTGACTGTCAAACAACAAAATATCCGCCGCCATGAGAACAGGATAAGAATACAATCCCATATTGGGTTTAATTCCACGGGCAATTTTATCTTTATAAGAGGTGGCTCGATCCATAAGTCCAATACTAGCATGTGATGATAACATCCATGTGAGTTCTGTAACTTGCGGCACATCCGATTGAACCCAAAAAGTTGATTTCTCTGGGTCAAGTCCAAGGGCTAAAAAATCACAAGCAGCATTAAATGTATTCGAAATCAACATCTCCGAATCTGGAACCGTTGTTAAGGCATGATAATTTGCAATAAAGCAGAATAGCTCACTCTCTTCTTGATACTTAATCATTCTGGACATCATCCCAAAATAATTCCCCAAATGGAGAGTACCGGAAGGTTGTATTCCGCTTAAAACTCTTGATTTTTTTTTGTCTGACATACTAAAAAATAGGAATAAATCAGTTTACTTTAAATGGCTCCATGAACAAATAAGGACGCCAATTTTTCTGTTGACCTTTTACATATCGCTGAAAATAATGTAATCGATTCGGCTTTTTTGGGACACGATCTAAAAGCATATTTACTTCTTCCGGTGTCTTATCTCCTTTTTTCTGATTACAGGGTTTACAGGCTGTTACCAAGTTTTCCCAGGTGTCTAATCCACCTTTACCTTTGGGTTTAATATGGTCAATGGTCAATGGTAATTTAGATGTTCCACAATATTGGCAGGTATGTTCATCTCGAGTGATGACATTTTTTCGATTCAAATCGACGGATATATTATCGTATCGGACATAATCTCTAATTTTTATTACACTGGGAAGGTCTAAAGAAACAGACGGACTATGTACTTGCTCTTCATAATTCACTAAAACTTCAATTTTATCTAAGTAGTCCATACAAATTGCTCGTTTGGCTGTACAAACCATCATAGGAGAATAATTGGCATTTAAAACCAAAACGGCCCGACTGAGTAAATGGCCATTAATTGCGCTGGAGGAAGGCATTTTCACGTGCGAAACTTACGTTGAATCGAATGGGTTGAAAGGGTCATATCTATGAGTTTTTGATTTACCTTTTCATTAGATGGATCTAAAGAATCTACCTTTACTTTCCCTTGGGAATGGATGATTCCTAATCCGCCTGTCGAGAATCCCACGTGGGTAATTTTCCCATCCTTTCCAAAAAAGTGTAAATCGCCAGGTTCTGCCGACCCAAATTGAATTTCATCTTCTGCAAAAAATTCCTGTTGTTGATAGGCGTCTCTTAGAACATCCAATCCGCAAATACTTAAAACGGATTGAACCAATCCTGAGCAGTCGAATCCAAGAGATGTTTTTCCGCCCCATTTATAGGGAATCCCAATTAAGTTTTTTGCAATTGGAATAATTTGGTCCAATCCTAAAGGTTCGGTGATTTGGATTGTTCCCGGCAGTTTTTCTGTCACTTTTGCACCGAAAGGAAATTTTGGGTCAAAAAGTCCATTTTTATTTGGGTAAACAATTATATGGGTTGGTTTATTTTTTTTAGATGATAATTTACCATAAAAGGAATTCACCCAACCTTCATAGCCATCTTCGCAGCTTATTTTTAACCAATTATTCTTACGAATGAGAATTCGGCAAGATTCACCATATACCACTTCTGTGAGACACGGTGAGTTGAAATTTGCTTCTTTATAAACCGGTGCAACACCGGACGTAATAATAAACCAGTTTTTATTAGAGTTTAACATAGGAAGAAATTAAATAAGAATTGGAATTATTAAAGATTAATATAATATTTTAAACCACCCCTAAATACATTTCTACCAAAATTATTGGGTTTCCGCCCTCTTCTTTTCAAGGGAGTGAGCGATTTGTTCATGTTAGAATTAGAATGATTCGTCATGTAGTTTGAAAAAAACAAAAAGTGGATTAGGAAGGAACGCATCAATAAATTTTTGGATAGAAATCAGATTCACTCAAATTGAAAATTTATTAACCTAAATGGACGAATATTATAGTCTTTGATAAACTGAATGAAAAAGGTTGAATATTTGAAGTTTAAAGCAGATAACTCAAATCCAACAGAACCCAAAAAAAGCACTCTAATAAATCTTCTTTTACAAAGAGAGTTCGTGGGATATAAAAAATATGGTGTGCTTTTTTATATCCAAAAACAGAATCATTTTCTGACAATCGATTTGCAATTAGAGTTTGATTAATTCCCGAACAAATTTGGAAACCGAATTAAATAAGCAGATTTGATTCTTTTAAAATAACGTGTAAAATCAGTCGCTTTTTATCATTCAAATATGACAGGGAAACCCGTGTAAATCGGGTGCAGTCCCCGCTACTGTAATTTCAGCAAACCGGTTTAAAGACCATTTTTAGCTTCCCAGGCTATTAAGAAGGTGGATCGGTTGATACTGAATAAGTCAGGATACCTGGATATTTGGATGTAACCTATTTGACTTTCGGGAGAAAAGGTCGTGGTAAATCCAAAACGAATATCCACTATTTTCCATATCTCTCCCCCATTAATTGGGGAGATTTGTGCAATTTAATCGTATTTTACTTTTATCGGCCATTATAATGGCCGAAGAAATTCCCATTAGCACAACAGGGATAATTGTATGTCAAAATGAATCTGTTGCATTTGCTACAATTTTAAATAACAGAACAAAATTATGGGAAATTTCAAATGAGAATGGGATTTTTCTAATCCCTCAAAATACTCAGAATGGTGACACGCTATGGATTAGTCGAATCGGATTTGAAACACTTTCAATCGAATCTTCCCAAACTCCGTCTATCATTGAATTGAATAGAAGTCCGATTCATTTTCCTGAAATTCAGGTACAATCAAAAACGTCTAACCAACATATTTTGCCCAATTCGGGCTCATCTAGGCAAGAAGTTATCTCCGGGCTCTCTGGTACTATATTGAGAACCTATGGTGGAAATTCGGGCATTGCATTGGCTGCCATGGATGGTGGAAGAACCGTTGATCTAAAAGTATTATTCGATGAAATTGATTTGACAAATCCACAAAATGGAATGTCAGACCTTTCTCAATTACCAAATCTATTTTTAGGTTTTGCAGAAATAAACGAAAATTTATTTCTAAATAACGGTACTGGTTCAACGGATGGTGTTATGCATTTGAATCCTTGGTCTCATCCACCTGGAGTTCAACTACAAACAGGGTTGGATGGGACGCAATATTTTTCTGGTCAAATTTCAAATAGTTGGGAAGATTATTCATTGAGTGCAACAATTGGAAAAAATACAGATCCGGGGACTCATCCCGTTTTATATAACTCTGAATTAATTGAAAGGAAAAATCAACAATTTGATCAATATTTTTCCGGATTCCATATTGAAATAAAAAAGAATCAATGGCTTAGCAAATTATCATTATGGAATTCAATTCAAGAGCGTGGCATCAGCGGTTTAATTTGGAGTCCAAATATTGAAGCAAATCGAAAAGACACTTTAGCTCTTTTTTCCGGATCCTTGATTAGAATTTTCCCAAAGGGGTTTTTGAAATCTTCTCTGACTTATAAAAAATCTGGAGAAAATTATTTTGATCCAACTTTCGCTATAAATAGCAACCATTTATCTAAGTCAATTTCAAATAAAGTATCGGGATTTTATCAATTAAATTCTAAACTTATTTATCGGTTCAATGCTGGATTTGCAATTGAAGATGTATCGAGTACTGACGCTGGAAACCATCAAAGAAACCGGAATTATTTTTCATCATCTATGTCCATATCTCATTTCGTAGGTTTCAAATTTTTATCCGCAATGCGGTTAGATAATTACTCTGACTTTGGAACAGCATTCACCTTTTCTGATAAATTGAGTCGAAATATATTTTCTTGGTTATCTATTTCTGGAGCTATGGGGTCCTCCTTCCGTGCGCCTACTTTTAACGATCTTTATTGGAATCCCGGTGGCAACCCGAAATTGAACCCCGAAGAATCATATTATAGCAAAGTATCAACACAAGCAACTTTCTCAAATTCATCTTTCGAATTAAGCATTAAAAATACAGATTCTAAAAATTTGATTGTTTGGAAATCCACAGGCGATTTTTGGCAACCCGTAAATGTGAATGAATCAACCCGGAGAATTGTAGGAATAAATGGGCAAGTTTTTCTCTCAAAAAAACTTATTATCCAAGGATCGATTCGTTATATACAATCTGAAGATTTATCAACCGGGAATCAACTTCGCCATTCGCCCAACTGGATTGGTAATACAAAATTTGGGTGGAAAGGATCGGGCTGGGAAACAGATTTTTCTATGCATTATACAGGCTCACAAATTGTCATGTACGATTATCCAAATAATGTTAGTCTAAATAAAAATATAAGCACACATTTTTCACTGGGAATCCTTCCTATATTACAAAATCAAATTCATATAAATTTGTCAATTTCAAATTTATTAAATAAAGAATTGATGACCATTTATGGTTATCCTGAGGCATCTCGAAATTTTAAAATAAATATTTCATATCAACTAAACAAAAAAGTAAAAAATGAATAAACCTATACTAATTCTTCTTTCATCCTTCATTTTATGGAACGGGTGTATTATTTATGACGAAAGAGAAGAAGAAATTGAAGAAACTAACAAATCAACTGCCTTTATTCTTTGTGAAGGCAATTTTGGAAACAGTAATGCAGCTTTATGGTCTTTTTCTCCCGAAGATTCAACAAGCGAAATTCTGATTCTCGGAGGAACATCGCTGGGAGATGTTGCACAATCCCTATCCGCGGATGACAATAAACTCTATGTGGTTGTGAATAATAGTCATAAAATTGAAGTTTTATCCGTAGGTGAAGAAATTTCCCATGAAGGAACTATTACTTTCAATAATGCGAGTCCGAGATATTTAGTGACAAATGGAACAACGGGCTACGTTTCCTGCTGGAATTTGAATGCAATTCTTGTTTTAGATTTAACAAACCAAGCAGTAGTTGATACCATTTCTATCCCCGGCATGCCAGAAAAAATGATTCTGAATGGCACAAGTCTTTATGTCTCAATCCCGTCTCACTCAGATTGGTCATCTGCAAATTTAGTTTTAGAGATTTCCACAATTACAAAGACTATTGATCAAACTTTTGAAGTGATTTCCGGTCCCAATGATATGGAATTAATCGGGAATCATCTGTTTGTAGCCAGCACATATTATGGCGCAAATTGGACAACATTTACAGGAATATCAAAAATTGATCTTTCAACTGGAACTATTACATCCAATTCTGATGGTAGCAATTCCGTTATAAAAGGAGATCTGGTGAAAGTTGGAGAAACTTTATATCGAACAACTTCCACTGGGCTTGCCTCTGTGAATGTTGATCTTTCTCTTGATTTGGACACAATTTTGGGAGGACAAACGAATGTGTATTCTGCAGCTGCAGATGATAATTATATTTATTTTGGAACAACAAATTGGACAGCTCCGGATACCGTTTTTGTCACGGATCATAATGGATTATTTGTAAATGAATTTATTGTTGGGACGGGGCCAGGAGATTTTGTAACTATGACGGATTAATCGGGCATTGTATCAAAATAACTAATCTAAGAAATGCCACTCCACAGATAAATTTGCTTGTTGGCCTAGTTGTGGCATTTCTGGATGGATTTCGAAAAAGTTATTCTGTTCTGATCCCATGGATGCGAAAATCATTTCGCTAATATTCAACCACTCGTATTTAATTGTAAACGTGGAAACATAAGCAGTGATGCTCCCATTTAGTAGAGTAATATTGTCCATTTTTTCATTTGTATAAACTATCATCGGAACCATTTCAATTGGATGAATATTTGAATTGTTTAAGCGATTCATATATCGATCTATGCCCAATTTTAAATCGACTAACATAAAACCATCAAACAGACTTAATTTAGATTTTAGGTTATAATTCAAAAAGTCTCCGATTCCCCCTCCATATAAGTTTTTTAAATTTTGCGTTGCATATTTTATTTCAAAATCAACAAATGGAAGCCAAGATGTTTGGTAGTTTATATTGAATTGTTGATGTTCATTTTTATCCCATAAATAATTCCCTGAATCTGGAATTACACTATCCCAATAAGCATTTTTATCAGACAAATTTGATAGGTTCACTGATGCTTTAGATTCATTTCCATTCCACCTAATTCCAGTATAATAATTTGAAATTGAAGTGACAGATGAAATAGTTTCTGAATATTTATGGAATAAATAATATGGATGAATCGGATTTGCATTTTTTCCCACACCTGCATTAAATAAAAAAGATTTTAATTGATATTCCATTCCCAACGAATAATCGAGATTCATTTTTTTATTTATGCTTTTCATACCAATATCCAAATTAAGAATGGAGAATTGACCTTTTAAATAATATCGATTCCACTGTGTCGTAATTAATGAATCCATCCTAACATTTCTCGTATTCTTTTTTACACCAAATGTAAGATTATCTTTCCAAATTAATTCTGCCATGACCCTAGATCTCGTTAAATATCGAACTCCCGTAAATTCAGATAATGAGTGATTTGCTTGGTATCTCTGCAAAAATTGGTCTATACTTAGTTTTGACTTAAATTGCCCTAAAGACCGATTCCAAAACGTATTTGCAGTCGTGATATGATTATTAATTAGACCACGAGATGTGGTATCAGCCATTCCGGAAAAAGTATTAAAGTGTCCTAACGAAACTCCTGCCTCATCCAATCCTTTATTTGACTCATAGGATGCAGTATAAGATTGTTGGATCGGTTGATTTGAACCAGTCACATATTGTCCAAATAATCCTGCATAAGATCTTTTAAAAGCATGAATTTGAACATGTCGCCCTTTTCCTGTATAATCAGCACCTAAAGAAAACCGGTCTAAAACATAATCTCCTTGATCGTATTTGAAATAGGATGTTACGAGGGAAGAATCTATGTTAGAATCTGGATCCGGATTAGGATTTAAGAATCCTGATTCTATTTCAGGACCAAACATCCTAGGATAAATAGACCAAGTTCCATCAAATAAAAGTCGATTCGATTTCCAATCTTCATTCCACATAATCTTGCCATTTTTATTTACATATCCAAATTGACCACCCCAATCAAACGGTATGAGTTTGGACTCTTGAGACCACAATAATGAAAAAAATATGATTTGGACGAATTTATTCATATTAGTTTTCTAAGCGTTTTAAGTATCCTGGAACCACCACAGAAAATATGATCACATTACTGACCAAATGCATAAACGTAAAGAGTAATCCTGATATGCCATAAGCGATGGTTTCATCCCAAGTAAAACCAGCGCTAATCGGATAAGCTAAAGTTGTAATTCCATCATACCATAGAGCGCATAAAAATCCGATTACACCTGCAGAAATAGATTGGGTTAAGGATTTCCCTTTTTTCACAAATTGAGAGGATAAAGAGCCAACACACCCAACGCCTGCCATTGCAATAATTTGGCCCAAAAGCAATGTAATATAAATCAAACCAGATCCCAATGGATTCATGACAGAATAGATCATCATTGCCGTTCCTCCCACTAGAATACCATAAGGTAACCCTAACGTCATTCCAGCCAAAAATACAGTAACCGATATAAATTCAAGATTTGGAACAAGCATAAACATAAATCCAAGTCCAATGGCCATGGCTGCAAAAATTGCAGCTTGCACCAATTTATTTAGATTCATCTTTTTTCAAAAGTGGAATACGGAAATAATTATGGCGATTGGTGAATTTCCCCGGTTCCTGATCTTCTGTATAGGCAATATCCATGAGGTTCATTTTCGCATCCATAATATCAATCATATGGACCAATAACGCCTCAGGAAATGAAGGCATTTTTGGAGATTGCCATTCGTATTTTCCTTGATGGGATAAAATAATATGTTCCATTTTTTGAGATAAATCTTCCGGGAATTTCCGAATTTTATTTATGGCACTCAAAACCATATCTCGACCAATGACAATATGGCCAATTAGATTTCCTTCATCTGTGTATTCCGCTTCGTATTCAGAATTAATTTCTTTTAATTTTCCAATATCATGAAGTAATACACCCGCCAAGACTAGATCCAAATCCACAGAGTAAAGGGGTGAAATCTTTTTTGCAATTTGTGCCATGGTTAAAATATGTTCCAAAAATCCAGATCTAAAATTGTGGTGCATTTTTACGGAAGCAGGATGAATCATGAGTTGTTTTTTATTTGATTTATAAATTGTAGCGACCAAAGATTGCAAATATTCATTTTTCATTCCATTAATAATATCTTCAATTTCATTCCACATTTTTATGGGGTCTTTCTTAGACGTGGGAACAATATGAGCAGGGTCAAACCCATATCGGCTATAATGCTGTACGGTGGCTTTGTTAATTTTCCGAACGACCAATTGTGGGCGATCCATAAAAGATTCAACATCTCCGGAAACGACAACCGCATCTCCCGCTTCAAATTTTTCGTTTAATTCGGAAACTGTATCCCATATTTTTCCAGAAATATGTCCTGAAATATCTCTTAATTCTAGATCAAGGTAAAGATCTCCACTTCGTGTGTGTCGAATATGCTTTTGAACACAAAGGTAAAAACCCTGTATAGAATCCCCTTCCTTAAAATTTTCTATGGATGATAATTTTTTCATTTTTTTTATTTCATTTCTTTAATCCAATGATGAATCACTGGTAATTTCTAAGATGACCAAGCAAGAATATACTTTAGAAGAAATCTCATATTCACGGAAAGAAGACCGCCGAATTTTGGAGGCAGTTCTTAAATCGTGGTTTAAAGATCCCAAATCACTCAATTTTGTTTCACCATCCGTTCCGTTTCCATTTAAGTTTAAAAAGTGGCTTGCAGTGTCCTATCAAATTGATTTGGATTCCATTACCACCCTTGTTCTAAAAAAGGACAACTGGATTGTTGGGCATATCAGTATGAGACTCAAAGAAAAAAAGGGACACTTATTTCATTTATTTATTGATAAAGCACATCGAAAAAAAGGATTGGCACAAAATTTAGTCAAAACTTTGGAAGATCATGGCAAAGAAAAAGATGCAAATACTTTTTCTCTCTTTGTTGTTCCTAAAAATGAAGCTGCGAAAAAGTTATATGAAAAAATGGGCTATCAAGAAACAGACCGTTCTAATAATGGGTCTATTAAGTTAGAAAAATTGGTTTAATTCACTTAGCACTTATCACAATTTTTTTCACCATCACCTGTAGTTAATTGTTTTTTAATTCTTTTCAAAATGTAAAAGACAGCGCCACCAAGCAAAATTCCCATTAATAAATATTCGATCATGAAAACCCCAATGCTAATCCGCCTTGATAAACAATGAGTGACCCAACATAAGCTAATACAGTCATATAAATGACCATAAATACCGGCCATTTCCATGTATTCGTTTCTCGCTTCACAATAGCAAAAGTGGCCATACATTGAGCTGCATAAACATAAAAAACCATGAGACTCAATGCCACCAATGGTGTAAAAATATTTTTGCCCGTTATGGGATCTTTATCCCGTTTCATTGCATCAGTTAAAGACATAATATTCTCTTCGCCATTCTCTACATTATAGATCGTTGCCAATGTGCTCACAACTACTTCACGTGCCGCAAAAGATGTGACTATGCCAAGTCCAATTTTCCAATCAAAACCAAGGGGCTTAATCATGGGTTCTATTGTTTTTCCAATCTTTGCGGCATAACTCGTATGAATTGATTGTTTGTTGCCATCGCTCGTTTCAATTTTTGGGAATGATGCAAGAAACCATAATACGATAGAAATAGCCATGATGATTTTTCCTGCATCCGTTACAAACAATTTTCCACGGGAAAATACTTGGTGAAATACAGACCGCATAAGAGGAACTCGGTAGGGTGGTAATTCCATAATGAAGGATGTTTTCTTTTCTTTTTTAATCCATCGACTAAAAACTAATGCTAATATCAAGGCAGTTACTGTACCTAAAAAATACATCAATATCATTGTGAGACCTTGCAAACCGAAAATCCCAAGAACTGGAATATCTGGAATAAAAGCACCAATCATGAGAACATAAACTGGGAGTCTTGCACTGCAACTCATTAAGGGTAATACCAAAATTGTTACGAGTCTCTCTTTCCAACTATCGATTGTTCGTGTCGCCATAATTCCCGGGATTGCACAAGCGTACCCACTCATTAAGGGTAATACGGATCTGCCATGAAGTCCAACTTTTGTCATGGCTTTATCCATCATGATAGCAACTCGTGCCATATAACCTGAATCTTCTAAAAGTGTCAGAAAAAAGACTAGGATAAGAATTTGTGGAAGAAAAATAAGGATTGCACCAGCTCCTCCAATTATCCCTTCCACAATTAAGTCCGAGAATAGACTTGAAGGTAAAATAGTTCCAACCCAATTCCCAACATCGGCAATACTCTCATCAATGAAATTCATAGGACCTGAAGCCCAAGAAAATATTGCCTGAAAAATAAAGGTTAACAAACTGATGAAAATAATAGGTCCACCCCATGGGTGTGTAATTAATTCGTCTATTTTTTCACTTCGAGATTTTTGTTTAATTGGGATTTCAGCTTTTGGGATTGCTTGATCTAACCACGAATATCGTAAAGTTGGTTCCAATATTTCATGGGAAAAACCTATCCGTTTTAAATCCGATTGAACTTGCTCAATCATATCTAAATTCGGCTGATCAAGTCCTTCAACTTTTCCATTTGTAGCAATTCGAATGGCAAAAGAATTAGATAATTCATCTGAAAGTTGATACCGATCTTGCACCCAAATTCTTAAAGGTTTAATGGCTGATAGAACAGGTTCAGGAATTGGAAAAAATGATGCATTGGGTTGAGTTTCCCTGCAAGCATTAACAATATTTTTCTTTAATAAATCAATCCCTTCATTCAACCTTGCCGAAATTGGAACGACTGAAGAGACACCCAATGATTTTTTAATTTTACTACCATCTACTTCTAATTGTTTTTCCCGAGCAAGATCTGTCATATTCAACGCAATAACAATGGGAATTCCTAAATCCGTTAATTGAGATGTTAAATATAGATTCCGTTCTAAATTTGTAGAATCTACAATAGAGACAATACAATCTGGTGCCGATTCCTCTTGAACCCACTTAATAATTTCTTGAGAAACAATTACCTCATCCTGCGATTCAGGCACTAAACTGTAGGTTCCGGGAAGATCGTGGACTTGAACCATTGTTGTTTCAAATTTGGCCATGCCAAATGTTTGTTCCACAGTTACACCTGGATAGTTCGAAACTTTTTGATTCAGTCCTGTCAAAATATTAAATAATGCCGTTTTTCCTGAATTAGGATTCCCTAATAAAGCAATTTTTTTTGTCGATTTAGCCATCCAATTTTATCTTTATTTTGGATGCATCCATTTTTCGTAGCGATAACATTCCATTTCGAATCCGAATCGTAATCGGTCCACTAAATGGCATTTTATTTATTAATCGGACTTTTATACCTATAGAGAATCCCATTTCCATTAAACGAGTTTTAAATTTGGAATCCCCATTCAGAATTTCAATAATTCCAACCTGGGATGGATCAAGGTCAATTAATGTCATGGATTATTCTGGGAATGGCTTTACAAATAATTGATGAACATGTCTTACTACGGTATAGCCATGATCATTCGCAATCTTTTCTTGAAGGTTTTCCAATTCTTCATTGAAAAATTCAATAATATCACCCGTTTCTTCACAAATCATGTGGTCATGATGCTCATCGTCTAATCGTGGTTCGTACCGACTTCGCCCATCTCCCACTTCCATTTTTCGAACAAGACGGTTTTTTACCAATACATCGATGGTTCTATAAACGGTAGCACGTGATACTCTCACATCATTATTCCGGATGCACATATAAATATCTTCAGCATCTCGATGTTCATGACTTCCCCGAATTTCATCCCACACCGATTGGCGCTGACTCGTAAAACGTAACCCTTCTTTTCGGAGTATATCTTTTAAAACTTTAAGTGATTTATCTACCATATTTTTCCTTATTGAGATTGAGTCTCAGTGGAAATTTACAGCCATCTATTCAATAAATAATAGGAATAAAAAAAGATTAACTAATTTTTGTAAGATTTGCGTATTTGACGATGAGTTTCTTCTTGGTGCCATCTTTAAAGATAACGCCGACGCGTTGATTTTCCCCGGTTCCACTCAACACCATAATTTTGCCAGCTCCAAAGATAGAATGCTCAACCATATCTCCTGCTTTAAAATCATCAAAAGTTGTAACGGTTCGTGTTACGGCAACTTTAGTTCTTTTTTGGAGTGAACCACCCACAACACGCCTTGTTAATGCAGAATGAAATTCAATTCGATCTAGAAAATTATTTGGTATTTCGCCGATGAATCGGCTGGGCATCCCCATTACATTCTCTCCTCCCATTCTACGACGGTTGGTCGCATAAAGAAGGAAAACTCGTTCTTGAGCACGGGTTAATGCAACGTAGAATAATCGTCTTTCTTCCTCAAGACCTTCTTTAGTTTCCATAGCATTGTAAAGTGGAAATAATCCATCATCTAAGCCTGCTACAAATACCACAGGGAATTCTAATCCTTTAGATGAATGGACGGTCATGAGGGTTACACGATTGTCCGAATCATTCCAGTGATCAATATCAGATAAAAGAGAGACTTCTTCTAGGAAATCGCTCAAGGTTGAATCCTGCCTCTTTTGGCAAAACTCATCGATACTGTTCAATAATTCAGATACATTTTCATATCGTTCACGATCATCTGGATCTGTGGATTCTTTGAATAATTTTAAAACACCTGCTTCTTCAATCAAACTTCGAGTTAATTCGCTGGCACTCAATTTATTGCGAAGATCATAATACTTTTTAATCAAATCGTAAAATGAGATTAAAGATTCAGATTGTTTACCACGGATCGGTAATTTTTCAGCATTTTTCAAAACTGAAAATAATTCAACATTATCTTTATCACCTTGTTGAACACACTTATCCATAGTTTTCATACCGATACCTCGAGGAGGAAAATTCACAATCCTGCGTAATGAAATAGAATCTCTAAGATTAATAACCAATCGTAAATATGCCAAAACATCTTTCACTTCTTTCCGATGATAAAATCGAATACTACCTACAATATTGTATGGGATTCCCATTCTACGAAAAGCATCTTCTAATGGGCGAGATTGAGCATTAGTTCTGTAAAGAACAGAAAAATCCGAAAAAGTTCTTTTGTTAATTTTAATCTCTTTTTCTAATGCAGAAATAATTGCATCAGCTTCTTCAAGTTCATCCCGAGTTTCTAATAAACCCAATAATTCACCCGGCCCGTTGGCAGCAATTAAATTCTTTTTTGCTCGACGATCATTATGCGTTACAACTGAAGTTGCTGCATCAAGGATTTGCTGTGTGGAACGATAATTTTTATCTAAAGTGAACACCCGACAACTTGGGAAGAATTTTTCAAAATCTAAAATATTTGATACGTCTGCACCACGCCATCCATAAATGGATTGATCATCATCTCCAACCACACAAATTTGTTGGTGTTTTTCAGATAATCGCGTCAAGAAATTGTATTGTGGTCTATTCGTATCTTGATATTCATCAACTAAAATGTATTTCCATTTTCGCTGATATTTTGCAAGCACTTTTGGGTGTTTGTCAAATAATTCTAAAGGATATAGTAAAAGATCATCAAAATCCAAAGCTTCATTGTGCCGTAACGCTTTTTGATAACTACGATAAACTTCAACCACAGTTTTTTCTAAGATAGTCCGAGCTTTCCGGGTTTGGGCGCTGGGTGTAATCATTTTACTTTTCAAATAACTGATTTGATTTCTGGCATGATTTGGTGCCAGTACATCCTTGGGAACGTTTAACTCTTTTAAAACGACCTTTAATAAATCGATTTGGTCCTGAACATCATAGATTGCAAATTGTGGACTTAAATCAAGATGCTTTGCTTCAACCCTAAGTAAACGAGCACAAACGGAATGAAAGGTTCCAATCGTAATTGGAAGATCATCCGTTTTTAGAAGTTCCATAACCCTTAATTTCATTTCCTTTGCAGCTTTATTCGTAAAAGTAACCGAAAGAATATTTTCCGGTTTATAAAGTCCTTCTCGAATGAGGTAAAACATTTTGTGAGTTAATACGCGTGTTTTTCCACTTCCAGCTCCTGCAAATATTAGAATCGGTCCATCATTCGCTTCAACGGCTGAACGTTGTGTTTTATTTAATTTTTTTAAACTCATTTTTTACGCTTTTTCTGCCTTAATTCTCGACGAAGTTTTTGTAATTGTTTTTTGGCAATATTATGGTCTTTTTCATTCGTGGTAAACGTGTGATATCCATCTCCGCGTGCCACAAAAAATATAAAATCATTTTCTTCAGGATATAATGCTGCTTTTAATGATTCTGCACCTGGTGAATTAATCGGACCCGGTGGTAAACCAGAATGTTTGTAAGTATTGTAGGGTGATTCAATTTTTAAATCACGATTTAATAATCGTCTCGGTCCATCATCAATAATGTATTGAATAGTCGGGTCAGCCTGAAGCATCATTCCAATATTCAACCGGTTGTGATAGACACCTGAAATAATAGGTCGTTCAACATTATAAATGGCCTCACCTTCAATAATTGATGCAAGTGTAACAATTTCATGTTCTGACATATTTAATTCACGAGCTCTATCTCTAAATGCGTTTCTCCAAAATTTTGTATATTCTGAAACAATATTATCTAAGACGGATGTAGGTGTATCTCCATCGAAAAATAAGTAGGTGTCCGGAAATAAATACCCTTCAGCGCTTGATGCTTTAATATTGTGTTTCCGTAAAAATTTATGATCATGACTAATGTCAAGAATTTTCTGAGTATCAAACCCCATTACATCATTCAATTGTTTAGCAGTTTGTTTAACAGACCAGCCTTCTAAAAGTCTAACTTTTTTTAATTCTGGTGACCCATAAACCAACTGTTGGATAATATCGTAATTGGATTTTGTTTCCACCAAACGAAAGGTACCCACTGGGATCTTTTTTTCTTTCCCCATGAGCTGAACCGCCCAACAAAACATTTGCTCATTTGAAATAATATTTTTTTCATGCAAATGTTTTGACAACGCATTCAAGGATGAACCAGATTTAATCGTAACCTTAGATACAGACTCAAAATTTGGTTGCGGCCAAAATAAAATAAGAATGACCAAAGAAATCACTGTTAAAAGTGTAATTATACCGCCAATAAGAATTATCGGTTTTTTTGTGAAATTTTCGGCCATTTTTCGGCGGCAAATTTAAGGTTCTTAGTAATGATATGTCAATTCTGATTCAAATTATTTTTAAAGAAAAAACTTCTTTGGGACTTTTAGATTCAAATGTAATTTGCCCGCCGTTATGAGTAAACTATTCCATAATTATGAAAGTGATTCAAACGCCAGTTTGTTCGAGTCCTGGTCGTTTTCAAAGCCTAATTATATATTATTCGCGATTGGACTGGCTCTCGTTATTGTTGGATATTTTGTCATGGCAAATGGTACAGTAAATAGTTTCCAAAGTTTAACAATTGCCCCCATTATGCTGTTCACCGGATATATCATTGTGATTCCTGCAGCTTTGATTTATAGAGATAAATCAAATTAAAAATTAAGGATCGCCCTTCTACACCTAATAAAAATAGGTTACGGCGGACAAGTAGTTCAGTTGGTTACCCGCCTGAATGACGCAGTAGAGTAGGGAACGCCCCGCATATTGTAAGTAAGTAGAAAGTTTTAAAAAGATTTAGTTTGGGATCGTAGTTCAGTTGGTTAGAACGCCGGCCTGTCAAGCCGGAGGTCGAGGGTTCGAGTCCCTTCGGTCCCGCTCTCTAAAGAATACCATTTCTTTCTGACGATAAAACCCCGTTTCACGACGGGGTTTTTTTGTTTCTATTCCTTCCATATAATCATTCATTATTAATTACAAACTGCTATATCTTATCATATCTCAACAACCTATTTATCAAAAAGTGGACATGTTTATGGTGGACATACTTCTATTCTAAAGTCATTGGGATGATACTTAGTTGTAAGTGTGCTGACACACTACGTAGATGTCAAGCACACGATTGAACAACTGAATCGTGAATCTCAACGAAAGTCGACCCCACCAACAGTGAAACAAGGGGGGTAGGGTCATAGTTATTTAGTGCACACCCATTCTCGTTAAGATTTTCAAGCCCCACATT
>Ga0209043_1000333_pt1 | contig 30352 bp, 34 predicted proteins | sample SaaInlV_100m_DNA_3_FD_184654 | JGI IMG/M metagenome (GOLD analysis project Ga0209043, IMG submission 184654) | Marine microbial communities from expanding oxygen minimum zones in the Saanich Inlet - SI037_S4LV_100m_DNA (SPAdes) (version 2) | ecosystem: Environmental > Aquatic > Marine >... | reverse complement strand
TTCCACGGTCCTGCTGAGAGTCCGTTTTTGCTCATAAAAACTCGACTGGTTCTAAAGCCCTCGGCGGCACGAACTTGGTCGGAAAAGAAACGACCTTGACACTCTAAACTCCAAGGAGCCTCGCCGTATTTGCTACGATAAGCAAATTGAGTTTCTAAAGGCAAAGTCACTGGATTAAGAATCAATCCAAATAAGGTATCATAATCTAATTCGGCAATCATCACATGAAGTCCCTCACGAGAGGAAGATTGACGATACCAAACTCGTTGCTTAAAGTCTTGGTCTAACTCGGCTAAAGCCGCTTGAACTTTAGGGTCAGTGATTGCTACATCATCCCAATCAAAAGTCAGGCCGTTCATACTAATCTTACACAGAACTACTGTAATAAAGATTACCACTGTCGCCAGTCCATGCCACACTGCTTGTCAGCAATTTGGTATCCTGAACCAGATGGTGTTTGAGTTGGTTGATACATAGGTGAAACTACTTCTTCAGCAGCAGATGTTTCTGGAGTCTTAGCAGTTCTATCATCATTCCACTTATCAGAAGGCTTGTAATCTTTGTAACCCTTCTTAATGTAAGTCTTACCTTTTTGTTTAAGGTGCTCCTCATAAACATAGCGTTCATCAGTGCCATCTCCAGCATAATCAAATTGATTATCGGCACGAGGTCGTCGAGTATCAAGATATTCATTAGATGGACCCACGGATTGTCCAAAAGTTAAGGCTCCGTTGGTGGATTTCCATGAATCGCCAGACCAATCACTGGGAGTATTACCCGGTGCTTCAGCATCGGTATAAAAGTATGAAAGATTCCATGCTGGATGTCGGCAATAACTTTTACCATCGTCATCTTCATAGCACTTACCTTTGGTTTTCATAGTTCCATCTCGGTCAAGACCAAGACATTCACTATCGGCACTGCATTCTTGAGAATCAGTCTTAGGGTTGTAATTATCATAGCGTTCTGGCCACCATGAGAAACCAATACAAGTTGGGTCGGCTTCGCAAGCGGCTGCGGCAGCATCTAATCCTTCGTATTGTGCTCGTGGTTCGTTAGACTTATCTGCCAGATTTCGCCACATATTAGAAACACCAAACTTAGGATAAGGACTACCACTGTGTTCTGTAAAATACTCGGATACATTAAACTTATCGGAGCACTTGCCATCAACACAATAAGGTGTATCTGCTGCACAACCCAAATCATCACTACATGAAGTTCCTGTATCAGTAGGTGTTACAACACCGCCACCAGTAACAGTCGTAGTAGTAGTTTCTTCTTCTTCGTCATCTTTGCCCATATACCAATAACCAAGTCCACCAAGGACTACTGCTGACAAAATACCTATGGTCTGTGCTTGCACCATGACTATTCTTGCTCTGTCTCGCTACTTAAAGATTCGCTTTCAGCACGAGCAGACTTAACAGCCAGATTCGTAAGTAGTTTATTGCGCCAAAGCACCCAGCGAACAAAGAAAATATCCAATAATCCATGGAAGCAAACTATCACAGTCAGAACTACTATCCAGAACCATTCCCAATCCAAGGTTATTCCTCCCAAGTCAAAGTAACACAATTGGTTTTCTTGTCGGTCTTACGAGTAATCTTAGCATCAGGTTTTTCCAATGGAATATGATGGAGTGAATCTCCAAAACGATAAGTCCAATTATCTTTAGTCCACTTAGCATTCTTGATGTAAGGAATATGTAGTATCAATGAACCCTCTTGAACTTCCAATGAAGGCGTGATTTGGAAGTTCAAACCACGCTCTCCCCAAAGTGTATGTGCAACATCTACGAGGCGGGATGACCGGGGTTCGAAGGGAAGACGAGTCATTCCAACCAACCGAATAGGGTGGGAGGAGGTTAGTTCCTTAAATCGACCCAAATAGGGCTGTTGAATATCATGTTCCGTTTTGAGGAGTGCTACCGCAGGATTACTTGGGGCAATCTCCCACACATCAGGGGTAAATGATGGAATAATTTGATTAACTACTATGTGTTGCACAGGAATCTTCATGTTGTCCAAAAATCTAACGGTTCTAAGACACTCGGCGAAACCTGCTTCAGTAGGAATGGAAACCAAGTTAATGCTAACATATTCAGGATTACGAAGCAAAACTTTTAGTCTTTCTATCCTCTTGATGAAATCTTCGAGTAAGTCTACAAGTTTAGAAGTATCTCCTTTCTTGATAAAAAATCCTTTAAGATTTTCAATTTTGGCTTTCATACGCAAAACTTTTAACAAGAAGGTGTTAAGATAATCTGGTGCAGACAAGGCTTTAAGTGTGTGGCCTGTGGGTGCAGTGTCAAAAACGATAACATCGTAATCTGCGGAAGCACACAATCTTTCAATTTCTTCCATAGCAAAGGCTTCATCCATACCGGGAAAATTACTCAAGTCTGAAAGCATAGATGAATCAAAACCGGGTAGTGAACCAAAAGACTTTTCCATCAAACTTTCCATCTTCCCGAAGAAATCGCCGGCCATTTCCTCGGCATTCAGATTCTTCGCCCACAATGGTAAATCTTCAGCGACTTGTGTGGGTGTAAATCCTACTTTGATGCCCAAAGTATCATCGGTGCTGTGTGCTGGGTCAGAGGATACCAATAGTGTGCGTAGTCCTTGTTGAGCATGGTGCAAAGCGGTGGCTGCGGAAATCGTTGATTTACCGACTCCACCTTTTCCAGTAAATAAAAGCAAGTAAGCCATAAGGAAAGATATGATGTCCCTCCTACTTAATACTTCACACCCAAGCATCTATGAAAAACGAAGGAAACTCGTAATCCTCTTCGGTATCTATGGTGTAAGCACAAGAACCTCGACGACCTTTGAGGGCAATAGGTAGTTCCGAGGTGTGAAGTCCCAGAGGCATACCCAATAAAGCACTGGGTTGCGCCAAAACTAACAAGGTTCGTGGCTGGTCTGAAAATGCTAAATCATTTGGAATACCGAACTCAACTCCATGTGGTAATCCTGTGCCACTCCAAACTTCATCCCCATCTAACAAGAAAGTGAACTCAACTTCAGTAATATAGGAAATAGCATTAGTGGGTATAGAAATACTTTCCAAACAAATATCACTGGGTATTGAAATCGTAGCCAAAGACATGATTTCAGGATTGACAGGAATATCCATGACACCTACGAAGGAATCTTCGCTCATACATAATGATATGTTTTACGACTACTTAAAGATGAGGGCTTTTTGATTACAAAATCGGCTCTCAGTTACCGTTTTCCAGACTTGTTTTTCTCTTTTCTGGAACTATCAGGTGATGGTTCTTCTGGAGGTGGAACATACTCGGTAGCAGCAGCATCAAACTCTTTCAAACTTTCAAATCCACCTTTTTCTGTGAAATCTCCTGAAACAATATCTTCCATATCATTATTGCCTTCTTGCCACGCTTGAACTTGACGCTTTCGTAGACGACTACGGCCTTGGCGTTGTTTGAGTCTTTGAGTAGCCTTGTATTCTTCTTGTTGAGAACGGACCCAATCTTCTACCTCTTCTGGTGTGAATCCAAGTTCTCCTTTGCGAATAATCTTGGCCTTATACCATTCTACATTTTCTACGGTGACTCTTAATCCCATAGTCTGCAATTCAGTAGCAATTAACGAATCTACACCATCAAATAGCAGGTAATCTACCCAAACATTGGCAGTTCGCCCAGTAGTTCCATTGATAGTATAGCAAGCAAAAGCATTAACTGGCTGTCCGAAACCTGCGGGAGTATATTCAAACGCTCTCATAGCGGTTTGCCCTTTGTAAGTTACATCTTCAGAAGCCCCTAAAATCGCCAATCCATCTAAAATTGGAGTCATCATACGAGATGTGTAGATACAGGCTTGAGGGGTGGCTAAAGCAGCATATGGTCCAGACAATGCAAAATTATCGGTTTGGTCTAAGAAACTAAATTGATTTTGACTCTCGGCGGTGCTGAATGCTGAATTAACAGACATAAATCCAAAACCATTAGTAGCATCGGCAAAAGTAAATGTCCATTGGTCTCGGTCATTATCCCAAGAAGCCGATACTGGATAGCGAGTGGTGCTGGTGGGTGCTACGGTGAAGGCAGCATTCATGTTATCTCCTTCTTGAATGCCTGATGCTCGCACCTCAACTGGAGGTATTGCTGGAGCAACTACACCAAATGTAGATGCTAAGACTGAAACTGTGCCATAGTCATACATGAATACATAAGGCTCACCACCGGGAACATAAGCCATTAAACCATAACCTAAATTACTGTATGGGTTTGATAGGGTAGGAACAGGTTTGTTGGATAGACCTCCGATGTAGATATTACCAGTGCCATATAAAAACGCTGGAACAAAATTAGGACCGAATGAATAAGTCGGACTACACCCTACTAATGAAGCGACATCTCGGTCTTCGGGACTAATGGTGGTATCTCCTTGTAAATCTCTTAGTAAATCTGGGTCACTAATCCATCCAAAGTATTGGTCGCCGGATAACTCTCCAGAAATAAAACTTTGATATAATGCTTGATTTTTAGTAATTGCTTCATATTCTGGAGAAAAGGTGGCTTGTTGTTGAACTCGACCTGTCCATTTAGCACCAGTGCCTTCGGGGAGTGCTATGCCTGTCTGGGTAGTAAATTGATTGCCTTTAATGGCTAATGGACTGGCGAAAAAAGTATCTGCAAGTGCGCCTAAAGCAGTAAATGTTGCATAACCACCGCCATAGACTACATCGTTGGTAACGGAACCCAAGATGGCACAAGTTTTAACTCCACCTATATCTAAATTATTTATGCCGATTAGGAAACCCGGAGGTATCCCATTGAAAAAGGCTTCATCAATGAAGACTCTACTTAGTGAAGGTGAAATCACATTAGCCCATGCGCCTTCATAATCATAGGCTGCTATGGAGGTATCGGTAATAAAGTTAGGTGGCACGGCTATTTTTAGTGTGGCTCGGTCTGAAGGTGTAGAACCCGGGTAGTCATATTCTACTGTGGTTGAAAATGAAGATGCAAATATCCCTGCAAATGGCACTGTTCCTGCTACGGCTGTGCCTGCGGCATTGATACGAGAGGCTTCACCACAAATCAAAGTTAATCCACTGTTAGCAAAGTCTTGGCCTTGATAAGAATAACTATCATAGATTCTGGAAACATAATATCCTGATGTTGTCGCCGCAGGTGTGGCATAATCACTAAGTAAGCAAAGTGCTATATCATCTGTGGTGATTCCTCCAATGCCAAAGCCCAGTGGTAGATACGCCGCAGTGCGTTCTTCTAATTTACTAATACCTTCTGTCTTGGGGTAGGCTAACGGGTTGATAAGGGGAGCACCACCACCTGCATTTCTACACAAGGCTTCGGTAAGACCCCAACCCCACCGTTCTGTATTGACTATATCCAAGTTTTCGGGCGTGGTCGGTCCTTCTTCGCTCGCATAAGTAGGTAGTATAACATTGACCGTATAGTTGCCTCCACAACCGACATAATCCATATCTAATGTGCCATTGGCCGCCACGGTGCGTTGATGCCCCATCCAATTAAAGTTTAGACAAGCCTCCGTAGAAGGGTCTGCTGAAATCTGCCTTCCGGGGAAACCGGGGATGGGTGCGGATTGTGCGGCTACGCCAACTCCCAGAGCATAATCTAAGGTGTGAACTCCTACTTCGGAATCGGCGGCTATGGCTGCGTTATCGGCAATAGCCCCGGGATTTAAGGCATAGGGTAGTCGGCAAGGAACGGAATAAAAAACATTACTGAGATTGAAAACATTTGGGTCGTTAAAGTTCTCTTGACCGCCTACAAAGTTCTCTGGAAATCGAGAATACAAAGCATGAGCCGGAATCATGGTAACGAACCCATCCCATGCTGTCACATTGTTTCCATCATTACGCAAGTCTATGAATGAGGCACGATATGAACCCCAGATATAATACCAATCATTACAAAATCTGGAGCCACGAATAATAATATCTCCCACATGATTCCCAGTAGCGGGGTCAAATGGTGAAATACCTTGCCATAACTCTTGTAAAACTACATTATTCGAGAAGTTCCCACTTTCAAACAAAATATCCTCCCAATTACGACTTAACTGTGGTAAAAAAGTAGTATCAAAATCATATGCTAATCCACCCATGCTAATCACCTCATAGTGTCCACGAACTAACTGGTAATTCGGGGAAATCTTCTGTTATTGAAATCAAAGCATTAGAAAGATAATAGGTAACATCCCAATCAGTTCCCGGCGGGATTTCAATCGGAATCCAATTCTTCAGAACTGGAGAGGCTCTGGTGCTGATAGGAAATGGAGCAGCAGTTCCACTCATACCCAAACCATCTCGACCATCTAATGTTTCATAATAAAAAGTTGTGCCAATACGGATATTTACATAACCGCCCGGAACCCAATTTTCTCCGTTGCCATAAACTCCGGGTGTGCTACCGACATATTGTAGAACAATAAACTCATCGGCTTTGGTTCGGTTTCGATTCAACAAAGTGGCATCACCAATGCCTGAATAGAAAACAGATTGCGGTGAAGTCTCTAAATCTTTTACCTTGGCAGGTAGATTTCCGAGGTCAGATATTCCCCACTGCCAGCCTTGACGACGAACACTCATTAGATTTTCCCTCCATTGGGGTCTAATCCATAAGATTTACGCAATTGTCGGCGTAAGTCCTCTAATTGTTGTTCAGCATTTGTCAATAATCTTTGATTCGGCTGGGCATACCTATGCTGCGTTTGAATTGCTATCTCATCGGAGGGAGGGGTGGCGGGGAGGGAGGTTTCCTTAATATCTTTTGTCCACTTAGGATTCTGAGGTTCAGTATTGCGAACCTGAATATCTGGAACTTTAGTAGCACGAAGCGGGTCTGCTCGTGGCTTAGAATCTGTTAGACCTGTGCGAGAACCTTGTGCTTGCTTACGCAGGGCATTCTTTCGCCTTTCTTCTGCCAAAGCCTTTAGCCAACCCATAGATAACTATGTGCGGTTTTACTACTTAAGACTTCACTCGTTCTTACTGCGACGAGCCTTCTGGGAAACACGCTTTCCATCACCCATTTGGCGGTAACCAACAGGCTTGTATGACTTAGCGGTCTTACGAAGGTCTTGAGCAATTGAACCACGCTTACCAGCGACGGCTACATTGGAGATAAACTCTCCCTTGGTGTTGCGAGCGACATAGCGGCTGTTGCCCTTAGAAGTAGTGAAGCGTTGTCGCTTTCCGTATCGGCCTTTCTTCTTGCCTTCTGCGGACCCATACCATTGTGGAACTCCTTGACCTGAACTCAATGCTGAGTTTGTGCCGTAGGAATCTGGAATAACTGGAAGTCCTTGTTCTTGGACTGTGTATTCTCCATCAGCACCGAACATATTCTTCATAGCACGCTCGACACGGCCAACTGGCTTGGCATCACCCATCTGACGGTAGCCAGACTTAGCGTAGTTCACAGCGTTGGAACGGCGGTCGTTAGCAACTGCACCCTTCTTACCTGCGATATTGACTGAAGTAACGATAGAACCATCCTTACGACGGGTCATGTAACGAGCATTACCCCATCGGTCGGTGTAGCGGTCACGCTTGCCGTATTTACGACCTTCTGCGCTTCCATACCATTGTGGGACACCACGGCCTGACATCAAAGAAGATGTGCCACCGTAGGAATCTGGAACAACAACTGCACCTGCATCCATACCATCTGGAAGTTGTGGGAAGTATTCAGAACTCAAAACTGCTGAGATTTCTTCTTTAACTTGTTCATTCTTGGCTGAAACTTCTTCACGGCGTAGTTTTCCAAAGAGGAATAGTCCACCACCGATTGCTGTGAGTCCAAGAGTCAAATATGCTGCTGGTCCATAACATCCAAGTCCTGCCAAATCTTTCATTGATTTGTAACCCATAAGGCCACCACCAATAATTAGTCCTGCACCTGCGATTGTCTTTGCGTCCATGTTATGACATGGGACCGTTCTGATACTTAAAGATTGCGGAAAGATTAGTTCAACGGATGGTCGATATTTTTATCTCCAAGAGTCCAGCGTAAAGTTTTGACAACTCCTTCAAGGGCTTTTTTATTACGAGCAGCCTCACGCATCATGGGTTTATCATTGTTTTCTCTGGCTTGATAGAAACTACTAACCCACCGATTCATTACTCTTTCGGCAGCATCTAACATCTGCTCAATCTCTGCCCAATCTCTCTCGTAACTAAAGTTATCACTATCTTGATGGTCTGACATTGGCATAATAATCTACTCACTGTAATGGGCTTCCGACACCTGCATATTCTAAGGTCCAACGAAGGGTTTTAATAACACCCTCAAGGGCTTTGTGATTGCGGGCTGCTATCATCATGTCTGATTTGTTCTTGGCGGCCTTAGCACCATCGTAGGCGAACCTCCAAGTGCTTTGAACCTCTATGGCTTCAGATAACATTTGATATACCTCCTCTCGGTTACGCATGAAGTAGAATACAAGTCACTGATACTTAAAGGTTTTTATCAACACGCTCACACTGCTTGAGTGCGGCAGCCATGTAGACCAGAGATTCTTTGTTCATGCCGTTCAAACTAACATCTGAACGATTGGCTTTTTTGTTGCGAGCATTCCATGAAGAAGCACTTCGCTTGTTCAAAGTAGAAAGTCTACGAAGCACAAAGGTTTCAAGTTCACTACGGGTGCAAAGAGCACGCATTTGGTTCGGGGTCATACTATTGGGAGTCATAAGACTACTATACCGAATGACCTACTTAAACCTTCTGTTATTCATCAAAAAGAATCATAAACGGCCACCATGCAACCCAGAAGACAAGTTCAAATACTCGGTTCAAGAGGGTGCGAAACCGTCCATCACGACCAAACATTTAATCTCACCAGTCTTAGGCTTCTAAGATGTCGAGGATACCATCGTTATCATCGTCATCATCGAGGTGGTCGTCCAGACCATCGTTATCATGGTCGAACTGACCGGTAGCATCGTTACCATCGTTAGCCTCGAACCAATCACTCAAACCATCGTTATCGTCATCCAAATCGGAAGCATCCCAAATGCCGTCGTTATCGTGGTCGTAGCGGTAGGAAGACCATGCGCCACCGACTTCATCAACATCCAGAATATCGTCGTTATCGTCGTCTGAATCTACACTATCATTCAAACCATCGTTGTCGTGGTCTCGGCTGGCATCACTGCCATTAGTGTAAATGTCTTTGTAATTGTCGATACCATCATTATCAATATCTAAATCGAATCGGTCGGAGATACCATCGTTGTCGTGGTCGTAAATGTTTGTCATATCGTTGCCATCATTAACTTCTTCAGCATCATTGATTCCATCACCGTCATCATCGTCATCTTCGGCATCATCTATGCCGTCATTGTCGTGGTCGTTAGGCGAATCATCCATTGAATCAAGGATTCCATCGTTGTCATCATCGTTATCGAGGTCATCAGGAATGCCGTCACCGTCATTATCGTTTTCACCATTCTGTTCTTGATTGTCTAACTGTTGGCCTTGTTGTGTATCAGACTGTTGCCCTTGTTGGCCTTGTTGCCCGTTTTGAGTTTGTCCCTGTTGTTGTTGGGATTGGCCGTTTTGATTTTGGCCATTCTGTTCTTCGGCTTGTTGCTCGGATTGTTGGCCTCCTTGTTGGCCTCCTTGCTGTTGCTGCCCTTGACCGTTATCTTGTTGCTGGCCTTGTTGTCCTTGCTGACCTTGCTGACCTTGCTGGCCTTGTTGTCCAGATTGTTGGCCTTGTTGTCCAGCCTGTCCTTGTTGTCCTTGGTTTCCTTGCTGGCCTTGTTGCCCTTGTTGGCCTTGTTGTCCTTGACCTTGGCCTTGCTGTTGTCCTTGGCCTTGCCCTTGTCCTTGTCCCTGTCCTTGACCTTGACCTTGGCCTTGCCCCTGTCCTTGTCCTTGACCTTGGCCTTGTCCTTGACCCTGACCCTGACCTTGACCCTGACCTTGACCCTGACCTTGGCCTTGGCCTTGTCCCTGTCCTTGTCCTTGTCCTTGGCCTTGCCCTTGTCCCTGACCTTGGCCTTCGCCTTGGCCTTGGCCTTGGTCTTCGGATTCGCCGCCGCCTTCTGTTCCTCCGTCACCAGAACCCGCTTGGGATTCTTGGTAATCTGGGTCGTAAGCATCTGGTATTCCATCTCCGTCTGAATCGGAGTATTCTCCGTCATTAGGGTCGTTTGGGAAAGCATCTGTATTATCTGGTTTGCCGTCACCATCGGTGTCAGCGTTGTTTGGGTTAGTTCCCTTAGCATATTCTTGTGCATTGGTTAAACCATCACCATCGGGGTCAGCATTTGCATCTCCACCGTTAGTTGGGTTTAATCCGTGATTGACCTCCCATCCATCAGGTAATCCATCACCATCTGAATCGGCATTGTTCATGTTTGTTCCTGCATCGTTCTCTTCAGCGTTGGTTAAACCATCACCGTCCCAATCTGCCCCACCATCGGAGGGGTCCAGAGGGTCAGAACCATCTGCGGTAACTATACCTGCACTCATAGCAAGCATAATTGCGGTCAAAATCGTAAGCATTGTTTTTGTAAATCTGTTATTTTTCTCCATATTGTATCACTTATTGTGTTATTCATAGGGAACCCACTGTTCCCTCTGCTACAATATAACACTTATCAACTACTTAAAGTTAAGTATTGGGTGCTCACTCGGTAAAGTAATCAGTAGTTTCTTCATCTTCGTCCTCGTCATCATCTGTCGGAGGTTTCAAAAGTTCTTGAACATTAACTTTGAAGGTGCGAGGTTTGTCCTCTCCTTCTCGAAGAACCACTAATTCTAAATGGAACATACCATCGTCATCAATAGTAATCTTTTCATTGAGTATTTGTGCTTTAGGCAAACTGTTATCAAACAAAGCCACCAATAATCGGTTAATATCTTCCAAAGTTTCTGTTAGATTCTTTAGAAACCCAGAAGTTTTCGGCGATTGTGGTTGCTGATAATAATCTCTCGGAAATGAGGTGTTATTCCAAATATCTTCATTCAAGTAGAAGTTTCTAAACCAATCGTCCCATGCAGGCATGATTAGTCTACGGGTTGTCACCGATATAAAGTTTAGCATCTCCATGGGGCTTGCCATGTGTTATTCTTCAAACAACTCAAGTGAACCGGCCGGGCGTGTTGAGAAGCCGTGGCTTCTCCGGGTAGTATCTGGCGATTGCACTGGGCACAATACTTAATCATGCTATCACTTCACAATAATTCGTCAAACTTGGAATCAATAGAAGAATGGAAAGTTTGAGTTTGTGTTTCGGCTCCAGCCATCCATCGTTGAGACTTTCCTGATTTCTTGACTTCCCACATTTTGCCATCGTTGCCTCGCATTCGAGTGCCGACCTTTCGCTTAGTGGCTGAAATTGTAGGTGCTTTACGGCCAACCGTTTTTTTCGTGGTTTTAGCCTTGCCTTTCTTAGCAGGTGATTTACGAGTTGTAGTTTTCTTGGCCTTGGCTTTTGCCACAGGTTTCACGGGTATGGTGAAAGTTTTTCTCATTACAGTCGTAGTATTCTCCCAGTCAGAATAATAGTAAAACAAAAGAACTTTGTTGTCTTTGGTTAAGATTGTCCACTCTCCTTCTTCGCCCATGTGGTCTGGGTCGTAGGTGTCTTTCCAGTAAGCAGTTCCATTAAAAACCATGTATGTTTCGCTCATAATCTGTTCGTATTTGCATCGTGCAGTGAAGTCTTTGACCCAAGCATTCCATTGAGGGCTTTGAGCCATTTTGCCCCAAATCTGTTTTTCTCGCTTGCCACCTGATTGCATCCAACTTACTTGCTTCCAACCATCCTGTTTGGCTTTTTTGACGGATTTCGTAAGAGTTTCTCGTGGGTGTTCTGCCGTTTTTTCTTCCCAATCAAACCAATTAAAACCTTTCTTGGTTTTCGGGGCTTCAAAAGTTTCTGCTCCAGCCATCCATCGTTGAGACTTTCCTGATTTCTTGACTTGCCACATTTTGCCATCGTTACCTCGCATTCGAGTTCCGACCTTTCGCTTAGTAGCGGAAATTGTAGGTGCTTTACGGCCAGTCTTAGCCGTTAATTTCTTAGCGGCCTTTGGCTTGGATTTACGAGTTGTAGCCTTTGGCTTGGCTTTAGTCTTGGGAACAGTAAAGGTTTTTCGCATCAAACGAGTTGATAATTCATCATCAGCATAAAAGTATAATAACAGAATCTTGTTATCTTTGGTTAAGATTTCCCAATCTCCGTCTTCGCCCATGTGGTCGGGGCTGTAATCACCCGGTTTTTTCCAATAGGCAGTTCCATTAAAAATGTCGGTTGTTTCGCTCATAATATGTCTTTCATATTTACATCGTGCGGTTAAGTCTTTGACCCATGGCTTCCATTGTGGACTTTTTGCCATCATACCCCAAATCCTTGGTGTGCTTGGGTCATTAACCAACTTCCAACCATCTTTTTGGGCTTTCTTTGCTGCGGGTCCAATAGTAACAGCACCAGCATTTTTATCATAAGATTCATTAGCCGCTTTTATTCTGGGTGTGTCACCATAATCATAGTATTCCCATAAAAAACCTTTTCTCTTAGATTTCGGGGCTTCAAAAGTTTCTGCACCATAAGTTACGCAAGGGTCTTGACCGCAACCGCAGTTCTTTTTCTCTTCGGCCATAAACATGGGTCCGAGGTTATCTTCGTTCTCGGATTCGTAAGTCGGAATATCTTCCATGTTAGCATACAAAGGGTCTATGTCTGGAATTGAAGTTTCAATAGTTATACCCTCAAACTCGGCTGATTCTCCAGTAGTTGGATTATACAACACACCATCTAATTTGGTGCCATAAGGTGTTTCGTAGGATTCCAGATAATCTATATCCCATTCCATAGTATCGGCATAAAAAATCTTGGATTCAGATTTCAAAGCAATACGCCGAGCCGCTTCTTCAGGACTAATGCCTGAATCTTGCTTAAGTTTGCGTGGTGTATGTGGCTTTCCAGACATAGTGCGAACTTTGCCTTTCGCCTCAGTCAATGCCTCGGCTTCAAAGAATAATTCTTCGTGACTATCTGCAAAAACAACTAATTCTACTTCGGGAACTGGGTCTTCATCATAATATCTCAAGACTTCAACTACGGCATCTCTGCCGGGATTGCCACCACTTACTGAAAATAATTGTGAAATGCCTTCGTTAATAAGATTTTCCACTCCTGCTCTCACAGGGGTTTCTCTATGATAAACAATGTTTCCATCAAGAAGTGCTTGAATAACATAATGGCTCATAGTTATACCTCGTTGCTTTGATACTTAAAGATTCGTGTCTTGGTTGGTTAAATCTTCGTCTAAGGTATAGCCTCTGGGTAGATTTTCCTCAAACATTTCCTGCAAGGCTTTTTTGTGTTTTGGTTTGGACTTTTCAGCACAAACCTGACACACTATCTTTAGTGTCGGCCAAATAGTTTCTAAGTCGCCCCAAGAATAATCATACAATGATTTGTAAGAAGCATCTCCCCACTTACGAGTAAAAGTTTGAGGCGTGGTTTTGATAAGCAAAACGGTGGTGTCAGTAATTTCACAGATGGGACATTGATGGCCTAATTGTTTCAATAGAAACTCTCTCTTCTTTTGTCGAAGCAAACTTTTAGCATGAGTGGCTTTGCCAACTAAGTTTTTGGCACCTTTGTAATCTTGATAATACTTTTTATTGTAAGCATCCTGATATTGTTTCTTTTTTTCGGGGTCAGAATAAGGCATAGGTGTGTATTTGTCAATCAACTACTTAAAACTTTGTCTTCAAGTCCCTACATTACTACTGCACCAGTGGTTATCAAGGCTATTAAGCCCGGCACTGCGGCCATCCAAACTTGCCACCACTTATCTTGAACTGCTTTCAAAGTTGAAAGTTTTTCTTCGATGACTTCAATACGAGTCATAACTGGTGGGCGACCGTTACCATCACGAACAACTTTGTTGATATAAGCCATATCTTCTTCTAAATCTTCTAACTGTGAAGAAACTCGACCCATAACTTCTTTAACTTCAGAAGTATCAGTGATAAAGGCATTGATGAGTAGCATCAACTCTTCTTGAAACTTTTGTAGGTCTTTGTCCATACAATTATAATATAACTGCTGATACTTAAAGATATTTAATCATTGAGTCGGGCAACAAGTTCAGTAATTTTATTGTGCAATACTTCGACTCGTTGATTAGCATTGGAAACTAAATAACTCATGTGGTTGGTTTTTAACTCAGCACAAGCCAATACTAATTCCAATTGTTTCATATTACTTCCTCGCTAACAAATAACCAACTATTCCTGCAATTCCAACAATAGCCATATTTTTTGTATTGACTACACCAGAAACATCTGAAAACATTTCTTGCTTAAGTTTGCGACGAGTAGAACTTTCTATGTCACGACGAGGGTTATCTGATTTCTGGAATCTACTGTGTCCCATTTGAGCATTAAAATCTTCTGCTTCAAAGGCATAATCACTCCATTTCGCATAGCAATTATCGCACCAATAACGCATATCGGGTTGGCTTTGTTTTACGATGTATGGTGGCTCTCGCCCACAATCTTCACACGCATAATTTCCGCAACCATCACATATTATGTTTGTCCTATGGTTTTCATCCCCAAAATAACCCCGACAAGTCCCATACTTCCAATGAGTAGTATATCCTTTGGCTTCAAAAGATTCGGCATCAAGTCGGATGTCTGAACCTTCGGACCAGAAAATATCTGAAGGAGGTCCTGATGGAGAAGAGAGTCCATTGTGTTCCCATGAGATAATTTGGTCGCCTGTTGCGCCACCAGAGGGATTGGCTCCTTCTGCGGCTAAATCGTAAAATCTTCCATCATCCTTGTAAGTATCCCATGAAACATCACCTTTGTAATCATATTCATCAAAGGTTTCGTGGCCTCTGATGCTATCAGTGTCTTCGACAATTTGTTCTACAATCTCAACCAGTTCTGATTCTTGGTCGTCTGTCAAATATCTGGGTTCATCTGTGCTCCATTCATAATCTTTGGTAACATAATCGTGTTTGAACAAAACTGGAACTTTTTTGGTAACATAAACTGGACCAATGTTTATTTCACCAGAGCCTTCTGCGGCATGAGGGCTAACAGGTTGTGAGGAATCTCCGTGTCCACGATGTCCCTCTTGTTCTTGTTCTTGTTCTTGTTCTTGTTGGGCTTGGCCTTCTGATTCACCACTCTCTCCTGAACCTGCGGCTGCGCCTGCTCCACCACCAGTTTGTTGTTGGCCTTGAGATTGCCCCATATCATAGTCTGGATTGATGCCAACGGCCTTCCACCACCCTCCAAGGTTTTCCCAAAGTAAGTCGGGAGTCATAAAAGAACTTTCTGAATGGAATGATAAAACATCTTCACAAACCAAACATTGTCCATTCTCGGCATCAATATGTAGTTCACAATACCACTCATCACACCCATCACACTCGGCTCCATCAGTCCATTGAATGTCAGTATCACAAGTAGCGCATCTTGGTGAGGCTATATTCCAATAGCCGGCTCCATCACAAGTAGTGCATTCTTTTCCTGCAATAAATCCTCGTGCATCACATACTCCGCATTCAATCCTGCGGTTTGGCTTTGGATTTGTGGGGGACCAAGGAGGTTGCCTGTTTTCTGCAAACTCTACAAGGTCTGAAGCAGTTTTAATATCATCAAAAGATTCTGCATGGAAGGATAAAGAAGTATTTCCGCAAACTTTACATCCGCCATCTTCAGTGAGATGATTATCACAATACCACTCATCACACTCATCACACTCGGCTCCATCGGTCCATTGAATGTCAGTATCACAAGTAGCGCATCTTGGTGAGGCTATATTCCAATAGCCGACTCCATCACAAGTAGTGCATTCTTTTCCTGCAATAAATCCTCGTGCATCACATACTCCGCATTCAATCCTGCGGTTTGGCATTGGATTTGTGGACGACCAAGGAGGTTGCCTGTTTTCTGCTTCATAGTTCATCCTTTCTGCACAAGGCTGACAGAGGAAATCGTTGAAATCTCCTAAGTGGTCTTTCATCTCATATTCTCCAGTGAAATCTCCATCTTCTAAAGTCCATTTAACATTTATATCTTGGAAATTATAATCGGCTTGAGTTGGTTCATCACAAACATCACATAGATAACCGAGTTCTTCGGATTCTTCCACATTATATTCTGCATTTTTACGACGCTTGAGTGAAGGTGTGCCATCAAGTGGTGTCCAGTTAGCCATTTCTCCAAACTCCATTGGGTCTTGAATAGGGGCGTTGCCTTCTTCTTCAGAACTCATAATTTTCGCAAAGAAATGGTCTCCCACGCCTTCCCAATCATAAGGTAAGTGATACATATTATCTTCTCGATTGAAGGAACTGGGAACACCCCAAACATAAGTGACTATATCCTCATCACTTAATCCTGAAGGGGCATCTGTTGTGTGATAAAATGTCTTCATATCAGCGTCTTGAATCTTAAAAGTCACTTCTATGTTTTCATCTGATGGTGCAGCGAAAACTTCATCAAAGTCTTCTTCCTCTAATCCAGCCCATCCTGATTCCAAGTATTCTGAATACAAATCAGCAAGATTCATATAATCCTCGAAATCCATAATTAGTTCGTAGATGCCTGAAGAATCAGGACCATCAATGACAGAATAAGAAATATCATCAAAGCCAACTCCGATTCCAGAAATCAACCAAAGTTGGAAATCACTATCTGCGGCCACGAATCCGATGTTCTCATCATCGTCCATTGGCCAAAAATCCATGAGTTCCACAACATCTGCCATACTAACCTGTTAGCACTACCGATACTTAAAGATTGGGGTGGAGCCACCTACGAAGTGAGGGGAGGTTGATACCAAGAAAGTGAATATCGTTGTAGGTGACTCCAGTAGTATAATTGTTGTATCTGTTACTTATAGTTATGCTTCAGGGATTTCTTCAACATCCACGGGATTGAAATCAATTTCACACATATCATTGTCGCAGAATCTCTCAATAGCAATCTCTTCGCCTTTGACTCGGCCAAAAGAAAGTTTGCTAAGTCCTGCCTTCATGCTGATATAAGTGGCTTCGTCAATAGTTTCATAAGGCATCTGTGGATAAGCACCATGGTCTAATTTTGGCAAGAATGAAATACCTTTGAGTTGATATTGAAACAAGTCCAAAGCCGGGGCAATATGTTGGCCTTCAGTTTCGGGGCTAAAAGTTATGGTGCATGAAACTTGATTATCTGCCCAGTATTTTTGGGCTAATGCAGCCAGCCCAAGTTGCTCCCACATGGTAACATTATCTAATGTTCGCACACCTTCGCCCACATCAACAGGAATCTCGACGACGAGAGTTGTGGTTTCACTACCAAAGGCTGGTTCAAGTTTGTATCCTGCTTTTTCTAAGGCTGGCACAAGATTAGAATTGATACCAAGCCTCATACGACGAATGTAATATCTGGATTCTGGGAAATGGATTCCCGGTGTGGCTCCTGCAAGTAAGGAAACTGTGCCAGATGGTTTGATAGAAGTGGTTTTTATTGAGGCTGGAATTGCCATCCAATCGGAATACTCTTTATCGAGTTTCTGAATGTGTTCGTAACCTTTGTCCATCCACTCTTGAAGTGCGCCTGTGCCTCGGTTAGCAAGGAATTGGGCAATACCACTCATACTACATCCAATACGACGGTTGCGAAGCATAACTCGGTTGGTATCTGGCCAATGGGTTTTACCCAAAGTCACTGTCTTAGCATACAAGTAAGCATACTTGAGCGTAGTCAAGTAATCTTCTAAGGAATCGTGATTGGTAGGGAAAGTTTCTACCAAACAACACAATTCATAGGACTCTAAAGTTTGTTCTAAACAAGGGTTGCCTCCTTTGGCACGATGGTCCTTATTATTGGGTTTGTCTGCCATGCGCCCATAGGCTTTCATGTTGTCTAACCAAGCAAAACCGGGTTCACCGTTGTAGCGTATGCGCTCGGCGGCGGGTTCGTAATCCATCCCTGTGGTGGCAAAGATAGAATTATTTGAGGTCCATCCATAAGTAGCACGATGAGGATTAACCTCGTAATTCTTGAGGTCAAGGTATTCTTCGGAATCAGGTTCACCGAAAACAATTTCTGCTGTGCGACGCACATTACCAGCGACTACACATTTGCCAATCAGATTCATAATATCTACAATAGAAGTGATGCTCAAAGGTTGGCCTATTTGTTCATCCAAAATCCCTGAAATAGTGGTGTGGAGTTCTACCAACGGTGCTGGTCCAGAGGATTCTCCTCCGAAGCCACGGATGGGTGCGCCCTCGGCTCTAATCAAAGAATAGTCAAACACTAAACGACCCGTTCCTAACGCATAAGAATCTAAAAGTAAGCGTAGTGATTCTACCCAACCCTCACGAGTGTCTGGAATCTCAAACTCTTCATCACGACGAGATGGGTTAGGACCCTTAAGAACAAGTTTTTCTGCACCTTTGGTATCAAACCCGACTCCTACTCCGAGCATCGAAGCATCCATGAGAAAACAAAAAGGTTTAGAAAACTCAGAAGCAAGGGCTTCAGTAGAAACGAAAGCACAGTTATTCAAAGCAGCGAAAAGTTCTTTTTCTTCAGTGATGGGTGTTCCCATAGCCCACAAACCTCGACCGGGTGGTAAAAACTTCATGTTAAAGATACGGTCATACATTTGTTGAGCCGAGTGTTGGGCTTTCCAAGCATTCCAACCTAAGCCGTTAGCATCAATGTGGCGTTTCTGCATATTAAAAGTGCCTTCAACAACTCGCTGAACCGTTTCCCACCATTGTTCATTTTTATTATCTTCTTTGAGTCTGGAATAGGTTCTGTTGTAGACCAATTCTCCTAAACCATTAAATCCAAATGGGGCTTTTTTCCTCTTGAACTTAGTGATAAAATGTTCTGACAAATGGAAGGCTGTGGGGTCTGATTCAAATTGGCTCATAATAAGTTCTCCTGCGGATTTTAATGTATCTCGTATCAACTACTTAAGGTTTCGCTGCGGCTATTTTTTGGACGAGTGATTTTATGCGATACGCTGAAAAATAGTGGGTCCACGCTGATTAGAAATCACGATAAAATCTGGGTCTTTTTTCATCTTGGCAGACAGACTTCGTTTAGTCGGGATTTCACGACGACGATTTTCGATAAGTCGTGTTACCATGTTTTCGGCAGTAACTTTTTCACCAACAATAACAGTTCTCTTGGCGGCTTCATAATTTGTGGGTTTGGTTTTTTTCATATCTTCACTTCCTATTTGCTACTAATGAGATAACCCGAACACCCTCATAAGGTTCCCAGTCAAATCGTAGTGGTATATCTTGTCCTCCTTGAACAACAAGACTTTGTGAGCGTTGTGTGCCTGCAACGGCGGCTAAAACTTCTTCAGTAGTATAACAAGTAGATGAAAATGAGCCAAATGTAGAGGTGCGAATCAATTTATCATCATCATCTTTGGATTTCAGGTCTGGATTCCACTCCACAGGTTCTTCGTCGTTTTTGGAACGCCAGATAATCTCCATACCTGTGCCTTCTTGACGAATGATACTATCAAAGGCTACGGTTTTACCCAAGGTTTTGAGGAAATCTCTAACTTCTTTGGAAGAAGTTTCTAAAGAAAAGGTGTATTCAAACTCTGGAAGGTCTTTGACTTCATTCATGTATTCTAATCTTAGAAGTTTAATCACACGACGAATACCGTTGGCTACCAGAGAAAACTTATCGTTTTCATAGGTTATGGTGAGTTCATCCTTAGCAGTTAAGGTTTTGGTAATATCTTTGATACGGTCTACTACAATACCAAGTTTAATCTCTTCTTCACAATCGTAGTTCTTGAAAGCCGTGTCTTTTACCCACAAATCTACTAACTTAAACCGATTAGCACAAACGGTTTTGACTCTCAAGCCTTGTGAATTAAATGTAAAGATGGCTTCTTCAGATACCTTTTCCAGAATAGAAATAACATTCTTCATAGTAGTGACTGGGATTTTCGCACTAAGTTTCATTCTGACACCTCCATTTTAGTAATGGCTTCTGATTCTTTGGTGAGCCAGACTTCATTTAAGAATGCACAAATGGATTCATAGGCTTTAGTGTGTGAACCAATAGCGGGGTCTTCAGCGAAACGATTAACAAAATCAACTAATGAATCATATTTTTCATGGATTTTCTTGCCTGTGGTGCGACCTACTTTGGGTATTTGTTCCAACAAAGCATGATGACGATTGCGAGTAGAACTAACGACGGTTACGGGTCGAACCAATGAACCAAACTCTTTAGACTTAACTCTATGAACAATGCTGTTAAGATAACGGAAGGTTTCATCAATTGATTCAGTGTAAATTACTGGCAAACTTTCTACCGATAGTCGGTTAAGATGTTGCTGAAGTGCTCGGATTCTATCTCCATTGACACCGTAAATATCTCTGGGTGAACCCTCAACTAACAAAACAGGTCGGTAAGATGAATCTTCGGCTGCGGTTTGAATCAAACGAGTAACTTGCTCTTGAAGTCTTTTGGAATTAAAACTACCATAAGCATCACTCCATGTTTTGCGTTCTACCATGACTGTGACGGCTTGGTCGTCGTATCCAATGCCTTGAACCCAAAAGTCGCCACAAGATAGGGGTTCAACTTCAGCATTCAACACCATTTCTGCCATGGCTTTGATTCTACCATGCTCGTGAGAATCTACAATTACCTTAACCATAGGTAGACTATGTGTTAGCACCTATATGAAGTATGACCTTATGAAGTGGGTTTCGTCTTGCGACGAGTCTTGCCGAGCAGAACTGCATATCCACAACCACACTCATACATTGAGCCTTTAAGTTTTAATGTTTGTCGATGATAGGGTGAACCACAAGCAGGGCAATCCAAACTTTTAGGACGAGGTTTCAAGAATTATTCCTCCTCAATCACTGGTTCTGTGAACAGAACTTTTCCTTGGCTGTCATTAGCATCGGGGTCAAACCAAACTTTTTCACCACTGGCTTTGCGGTCAAGATATTCGGAATAAGAATCAGATGTCAAACCCTCATGGTCGCCATGATAAAGCACAACACTCCACTCATCTCGCCAAGCATAACCCATAGTTTGTATTTGTGATAAAATATGAAATAACATTCGGTTTTCAAAAACTCCACCCGGGCCTGAAGCCTCAACTAACTCATCCAATTTCTGTTTTTCCATCTCAAAGGTTTTGAGGGTCATAAATATCATATCTCCCCAGAACTACTTAAAACTTCATATCATTCCGTAGCGGCAGTATCTACTTCAAAATTATTTTCAAAGAAAATATCTAATCCATCTTTTAGATGCTCAAACGAGGTTTCTGGGTGTGTGACTATAATTCTGGCCACGGTGTTAGATGATTCAGTTTCTACTAAATTGTAATAAGTTTCATATTGTGTTCCTTCGACGGTTTGCAGCCACTTCAAATTGATATTCACTCGAAGAAATGTAGTAGCGGTGGTGTAAGCAGTTTTAACGCCTGCAATAATATGATTGATAAGGTAGGATTGTAATTCCTCTAAAGTATCGGCATTGGTAGTTTGGGTAGGAAATAACATAGGATTCCTCCTCACTATTACTTCATCGTCAGCAAGAAGATTGGTATCTATGCTTTTTGGAATAAAGGCTTTCATAGTATCTCCCGAAATTAAAGGATTTTGTGAAATACTTAACCAGTTTAACAATCCTAATCTGGCGGTGTCTTCCGAGTCTTCGGGTTCAGAAGATTTAATAGGCACGAGGATGCGCCTCCGGAGTGGTTTGTCATCCATAAGTTAATTATTCTCTAAGCAGATACTTAAAGTTTTGCTTTAGAGTTGAGCCAAATAACGAAGAGATTAAGTAGTCGTGTTACTCAAGCCTAATTATGGCTAAACGCCATCGTAATAAAAGTGGGTCTAAACGCACGAAAACAAAAGCCGGTTATTGGGTTCAAAGTTATTCTGAAGCCAAAATTGACAACTGGTTGTATGCTCATAGGTTAAACTATGTCTATGAACCTGTATTTTGGATAGAAGATAAAAGAATAGTTCCTGATTGGGTGATACTACCTACGCCTGAATTGGGTATTACTGATAGCATCATTATTGAATACTGGGGTTTAGACTACGGACCCAAAGAAATGAAAGAAGTAAGTGAATGGGTTCGTCAAGCAGCACCTAAATATCGAAAACGCAAGGAAACTAAAGAAAAAGCCTATGTAGAGATGGATAATTACCGATATTTGGGTATTAGTCCTCACGAATGCACCAATCTGGAAGATTGGTTGCCCGATGCACTCAATCAGTTGTTAGGGACTCTGGCATTTCAAACGGCAGACGAATCATCACTCGGTTCGCTTGAATCAATGAACCATAATCTACCTTCTGAAACAAGTCTGGAGGAATCAGACTTGAAATGGAGGCATATTCCTCGACAGTCAAGAGGTCACGCTTCTTAGACTCCAATGATTTCCAAAAATAACCGTAGTCCTTTTCTACTCGGTATGCCGATAGTTCATTTTCGTCACGGTAATCGGACAAAAAGGCTGCTACTTCGTCAGCATCTTGAACTCGATAGCGAACAAACTGTTCGACAGGTATCTCATCTAAAGAGCCATATTTATTGATAAGTTTGGCTGCTTTTACTGGTCCTAACCCCGGTATGCTAACGATATTATCCGTAGTATCTCCAGTTAATGACTTCCAATCTACAAATTGTGACATCTTAATTTTATTATTGGTTTCAATATCAGTGGGTTTGATAATGTTTTGCACATTAGAAATGCGTAAAGTTTTACCCGCAGGCAAATCCCAAGCATAGATTTGGTGTATGTCAGAATCACCAGTAAAGATAACAATGTTTTCAATGTCTGGGTCTTCAAAGGCTTCTAAAACTTTTTCAGCGATTAAATCATCGGCTTCTTTGTAATCATCGTATAATCCTGTCCATCCATGACGAGGGTGCATTGGATTGATACTCCACTTTTGAAAGTCCTCTCTTAAATCGTGAATCACATATGACTCGGCATCATAAGTTGCACTATCTGTAAGAATAGCACGATTACCTTTGTAAGCACTGGATATTAGGCCACGACGCTGGCGAGCGTTAATGCCATCGTAACAAACTATAACTTCAGAATTGCCGAACTTAGGTGAAACTTTAAGTTGAGTCATCCTCAAATCAAGATATTGAAAATCATTAAAGACAATCTTTCGACAAGCCTTGACGAACATATACGGATTTGGTTTCTTCTGACGAATAATCCATTTGCGGTGTGCTCGCTTCATCCCTCCTTTGGGACTCCAATGACGAGCATTTCTTCCGACAAACCATCCTGCATCTACTAACACAAGATTCTTCTTGGACATACTCTGGTTATGTGATAGGACTTACTTAAGACTTCTCATTCTTCTTCGGCATCTGGGAACGGCCATGATGGAACTTTACTGATGGGGGCTTTGATAGAAACTTCACATTCACAATCGTTACAATAAAATAATCCAAGTGCAAAGCCAGCAGAACTCCATTGACGGCGTTCTGTCATTTTCCAATTACAAATCGGACACAACATAAGCCTACTAATGTGTAGCACTTACTTAAGACTTCTTAGAAAGTTGTTGCCATGCTTCTCTTTCGTCTTTAGTCCACCATCGGTAAGCCAAGTAAAACAAAGTTGAGGCGGCGAGGCCAACTAAAGGTGGATTCAAATTAAAACTGGTGTTGTCTACTGTTTCTGAAGAGGCCATAACTATTGCAGTAGGTGAAACTTTCATAGTCTTTCCAGTGGGTCCGACAATTTGCCGGGTGTGATTTTCCGCAGAACTCGCAGAGTTCGTGGAAGGTTCGGCAACAGTAAAAGTTTCGACAACATCTAAGCGTGGGTCCGCACATCCACCAGATGCAATAGACTTGACTCGCACTTTCCATTCGCCGGGTGAATCAATGGTGTAATAACCTAATGCGGGTAATGGTTTATTGCCATCATAAACTTCAGAAGTGCCTGAAAGTTCTGTATCATGGACTACACGGGTTTTACCATTTTGACGACAAGTAATTTCTACTGAAACTTTATGAGTCATAGCAGCAGCACTGTGGTAATCCAGTCCTAAAAAATCTGTGGCAAACTTTTGTTCTGCATCGAACCAATCAACAGGGTTATACCAAACATCATCTTCATCTTCGGGTTCATTGGAATCCCAGATTCCATAATAATTAGCAATTGTATTAACGGAATTAGGAACTGCTGCAACCCATGAACCTGCTCGACCCACTGTTTGATTTAATCCTGTGAATACTGTGGCTTCTGCCCACTCGCCTTTACACTGCCATATTGTGCCTTCTTTGTCCATACAATCTGCCAGATTTTGCACCACTATTTGTTGTCCAGTGTCCACAGTTTCTCGGTATTTTTTAGGGTCAGTTGCGGCGACAGTTATTCCACCTATAATTGCACCGGGGTCCAGAATACCACCTCCAGAGGTATCGTTAGCCCAAAATGCAACTACAATGTTGTTTTCAAATGGAATTATTTTGTTAGGACCTCCAACTGGTGGTGGTTGTATGCCAATCCAAACTGCGTGCTTAGAACCACAAAGTTTTTTGGGGTCACGCTCTTTAGTTTTATTCTTTCTTAAATCAATGGCTACATCATAACCGGGAATATCTGCGGAAGCCTTAAAAGTTTTACTCATCTTTTTTACCTCCTCGTAACAATATCAAAGCAGCAGTAATTCCAAACAAACCTATAATTCCTAAAAAGGCTCCTGTGCTGACACCACTAAAACCATATTGCTTTTGAATAGATTCAATACGACTTAAAGTTTCAGGTGTTATTTGATTAACAATAGTGGTAGTAATGGCCGACTGTTCTTTAGGTGGTGCTTCTGGATTTTCAGAGTCATCTTCAACTAACACAGGCTCATCTAAAATAAAGTTGTAAGTTTGATTCCAACCCGTGGCTGGGAATAAACAACCTCTGCGATTTTCATCAATGGCTCCAAATCCATTAGAAAGATACATAGAGGCTGCTACTGCTATATCGGCTCCACCAACTACTACGGCAGTAGGAATAGCAAAAGGAGCAATAATAGGAAATACTACTGAAAGGGCAATTAAACCAATCTCTAACATGGCTAACCCTACTTCTGCTGTCCAAAACTCTACGGCTTTGTCTTTATCAGTTCTTTCTGCTACGCCACTATAACCATAATGAATTGTTAGAATATAGTCGGCAAATAAATAATTCTCTGGAAATGGTATTTCTCCTGCGGCTTTTCCATCTGAATCTGTGATAACTGTGGTTGAATAAACTTGTTTAATGGCTTGTGCAACATCTAATTCATTCTCGATATAGGGTTCCAGAACTGTGCTATCTCCTCGCATAACTTTTACCATGTCAGCATCCGAAATGACTTCTAAAATACGATTCGTCAATTTTCCAATGTAGATTGGGTCATAATATGATAAAGTTACATTTACTCTATCTGATGTTGGGTCATTATCACACAAAGTTTTTGCTGTCCATTGTATGATGTCACCTTTCAATGTTTCAGGAAAGTTAATAACTTTTCCACCTTCTGTGGGTGTTAATGATTCTGAAGGTTGTGTGACTCCGTTTCTTTTCAAAATCACTGATGATTCCAAATTAGTTTTGTCCGAAGTAGTGCCTGCGCCATATTGTCCGAAGACGGCTTTATCAGGCGAGGTCCAACCTTTCAAGGTAGCCATAAGTTTCACTCATCCTCGTCGGTTTTGGCCTTTGGAATTAAACGAGTAATAATCAATGCTCCAAATAATCCTGCAAGTCCAACACCTGCTGCACCAACCAAGAGTAATCTCTCTTGTGCCTTATCTTCACATCTCTCCCTCTCTTCAGCATCATCAATTTCTTTACATGGCTCACCAGTAACATTATCTACTAAATCACCGAATCCCTCCCCCAAGGCTTCAGTCAATGGTGAAAGAATCATAACGGCGGTGGTTGCCAAGGCACCATATAACAAACCTTTTTGAGTTAATTTGTCTGCACTATCTTTAAGTGCTTTACCTCTGGGTGATAATTCTTTTGTGGGTTTTACAGGCAACGCTTCATCAATAAGAGTCTCTGGAACTTCTTTAACCCCTACTTCTGTAACTTCGGCTCCACCTTTTTTGAGCGTAATTTCTCCACCATCTCCTACCACCTCTTTGAGTCCTCCTTTGGTAGATTCGGCTAAGTCATCAATTTGCTTAGAAGCCAAATCTCCAGTTTCTCTTTTGACCGCAGCCATCCAACTTCCGGGGTTTTGTTTCGATAACTCTTCACCCGTCATACCAGATGGAAATGTTTTCTTATCAACATTTTTTATGGCTTGTGCTGTGAGGTCTTCTCCGACCTCATCACTAATCTTAACAGCCACATCTTTTTTAACGAATGCTTTGATGGTGGCTTGCACTGCATCTTTAACGGTTTGTTTAGCAGCCAACCAGATTTTCTTAATCAATGCCTTGCTTGCCCCTCCTGCTCCAGTGTGGAAAACACGGTTGCCTTCTGCATCTAATTGAATAACACTTGGGTCAATTTGAAAGAAACCCGGGGAGAGTGGTTCTACTGCTGTCCAACCCATACAGATTCTTGTCCCAAACGACTACTTAAACTTTGTGATGTCAAAACTGACGACAGAAGTAATCGTTGCCACCTATAATTTCAAACAACCAATGAGTAGAAAAACCGGCGATAAATGTGCCGAGGTAAGGCCACGATGGGTGGTCTTTCCACGAAACGGGTAGAATCATTAGCACACTACCGACAGCAAGAACGGCTGCCCCGACAATAACTGCTTCTTTAGTAACATGGATTGGGTCACGCATAGTAATCAGTGCTCGGAACTGATACTTAAAGTTAAGCCTATGGATTCATCTCTCGATTGAGCCACTTTTGTTCAATAAACTGTTGTTGGTCGTCTGCATCTGTCCAAATCGCATACCAATAAATGTCATAGTGCGTGGTATTGTTATCTGAAAAATTAGTAAGGGTAATCGTATGAGTATCATCTACATATCCTTGAATGTAGTGCAAGCAGGTGTCATAAACTACGATGTTTTCTTCCGAAGTATCATTGAGTGGATAAATCAAGAATTGAACTGATACATTGTAACCGTCTAAATCATTAGCAGATTGTCCACAATCTAAATCAAAAGTTACAGTAGCATGGGTAGCATTGGTTTGTAGTGCAATATCAAATAGGTTAATTTCACAAGTTTCAGGAGGTGGATATTCACACGAGCCATCATCATCCGTAGCATCTGGGCTGTAATTAGTGGCTTCGGAATCGGTGCAACCCCAGATTTCTTGTTCTAATATGTCAATAGAATGAGCAATCCACTTTTCATCCAAAACTTCTCCATTGAGTCTAAGAATAATTTTGGGTTCATAAGTTCCTACTGAAACGCCATCCCATGTGTGGTAGGTGTAATCAGCACCGTCTGGGTCAGAAACTTGGCCGTCTTCAAAAGTTTTTTCTTCGTAGGCTACTTCTCCGTCTTGATACAATCTCCAAGTGATTTCAAATTGTTCGTCGTCACAATTCTCTTCTTCGTCTACCAAGTCTACATCGGCACTGATTCTAACAGCGTCTTGTTCGGAATCATCTTCCAGAAGGTAGGCTTGTTGATTGATAAGATAAGCATCACAACCTTCGGGTTCTTCCTGTGATTCAATAATAAATTGCTGACTGGATGGTAAGTAGTATTCATCACCATGTTCGCAAGAACCATCTTCACATTCTACGACATGGAACTCTACTCGGTAATTATAATTGCCTTCGGCTAAATCTTCAAAAGTATATTCCATACTAATACCATTCACAAAGTCTATGTTGCGAAGGAATACTGGGCTTTGTGGTTCTCCGCTTTCAAAAAGAGTGATAATGAAGTGTCCTCCGAAATGCTCTATGTTGCACCCAGCATTGTCTTGGAAAGCGAATCTAACTTCTAAATTATTATCATCAAGATAACCATATTCGTCATAATACCATTGTGGATTACAGGGTGGTGGTTGATTATCCCAATAACAGGAACCATCGTCCTCGTTAGCATTAGAGTTATAATTGGCTGCGTCATAAGCAGTGCAACCCCGACGAATGTTATTTGGGTCATCTTCCCACATAGAATTGGAACCCCAATCTGTTAAGTCTAAAACACCTAATCCTTCTGCACCGACACCACCAAGTAGCAGTATAATCGGTATCAAAGTGGTTAGTAATCCTTTAAGTTTCTCGGCTTGTTCTTGGGCTTTATCTAAGAAATCCTGCGTGGTGGCATCTGCTCCCGCACTCATGTTTGCTTGTCCATCATCCAATAAATCTGCTAACACATCTTCTTGGCGGCGATTTGTGGCTTCAGCAATCACCTGCGCTTTTTCGGCAAGGTCTGTAATGGCTTCGACATCCAATGTTTCCTCCGGCATACATGGAGGTTATTTTCCTTGATACTTAAAGACTATTATTCAAAGAACACCCAACGAGAAAGGTCGCCCTCTATGGTTTCGTTGTCAATTTGTTCCAAAAATGACTTAACATCGTCGAAACTATCAAACATAAAGTTGTAGTCCATCAATCCAAAGAGCCAATTGCTGGCGTGTTGTTTGCCACCTTCAATCACTACTAAAGTAGGCTTACGCTGACTCAGCGAGTTAATCAACTCGTGAATTGTTCCAAACATTGTGATGTTTGGGTTAAGATAAACAATTAAGAAATCGGCAACATCTACCATTCTTAAATCCATGTGGACAATCTCTTTCATGCGACGAGTTAATTCGTAGTATCTACCTGTGCTCTTGAGTTCCATCATCTTGATTTTTTCTTCATCAATTTCACGGTATTTGGTGTTTTTAATTGGTTTATCACAAGGGTCTAAAACAGTAACATTTCTTTCTACCAACCACTTAGTAATTTCTTTTCTCCAACCTACGCCATCATCTTCGGCGTGGTCGATGGGTCCTGCTAAATAGCATCTGAGATTTTCTAAACGACTCATAATTATGATATAGGCTTATCAGTGTATTAAAGTTTTACATAATTCTTGTAGTGGCATATCATAGACTAATTCATATTCGCTACCATGAGTGTCTGTGTATTTTCGCACACCACCTCTAAGAACAAAAACTCGCAAGGCTGCTGATACCGAAGCAGGATTTAATCTAAAGGAGGGAAATGCTTGAGTGAGTCTGGTGGAAATATCTGTGGCTGATAATCTACCATTGAGTTTCAACATCATAAGAATACTGTATTTTTTCTGGGACTTTCTACCAAATTGGGTGTCTTTTTTATTACGACATTCAATAGAACACAGATTAGAATGTTTAGCATTACAATGTTTGGAAGTAATGCTGAATTGTGTTCCACACATAGAACAGTTAATCTTTAACTTCGTCGTAGTTGGGTCCAGAGTTTGCTTGTTGAGTTCATAACAAAATCTTGAACAATAATTAGTATGAAACTTATTACGGCTACCATTTCGTAGATAAACTTTCGTAGAGCAAACATCACATGAACTCATATTCTAAATATGACAAATCAATGTATTAAAGATTACTCATCAGGCGATAATCCTGAATTAACCAGCATAAGTCCAAACAGACCCATTCCTACTAATCCAATTTTAACCCAAGGTAGATTCTTAATAACTTCTATCCAACCCGGTGAGGTTGGTTCAACTTGCATACCCGGGATATTGTCGGCGGGTTGTTGGGCAGTTGCGCCTTCATCCGCAGACCATGTATTTGAGATAAGGTAATCCTGATAGTTATGTCCTTCTGTTAATACTGCCATGTCTTCATCTCCTCATCAATAGTGCCAAAGCACCAAGGGCGGCAACTCCGATTAGAATCGGAACTACGGGTGAACTGGTTTCAGTTTCATCAGTGGTGGTGGTGCTACCTGTGGTCTGAGTAGTAATCGTGACTTCGCCTGTGTCTGGGTCTAACTCACCATTTTCGGTTTCGGTTTCGTCGAGTGATTCACACACTGCACCAGCACCAGAGGCAGGCGTAACAATAGTTCGGCTTCGTGTGCGTGTGCGAGTGCCTGATGAGGTATCTGCCTCAGACCATTCCGACCAATCACTCCAATCACCCCAATCTGAAAGTTCACAATCAATATCTTCAGGAACAATGTCTGGGTCCGTATCTTCTTCTTTTCCTTGACACATAGTAGAATCATTAACTACTGCATCTGGGTCATATTCGTAATCATCGGATGCTGATGAACCATCGGCGTAAGTCATACAACCGACTTTTTGACAGGTGCCATCGGTGTGTTCGGCGTAACCACTCAAACAAGTGGTGCATCGGCCATTAGAGTCCGAATCTCGGTTAGGTT
>Ga0209043_1000329_pt1 | contig 30383 bp, 40 predicted proteins | sample SaaInlV_100m_DNA_3_FD_184654 | JGI IMG/M metagenome (GOLD analysis project Ga0209043, IMG submission 184654) | Marine microbial communities from expanding oxygen minimum zones in the Saanich Inlet - SI037_S4LV_100m_DNA (SPAdes) (version 2) | ecosystem: Environmental > Aquatic > Marine >... | reverse complement strand
AGTAACTTACTATTTCGCATTGCAATTGATGATGGAAACGCAGTTTTTACTCCCCTAACAAATGGGCAGTCCCTTACGCTTACCTCGGCTAATCTAAAATTTAAACTCTCATAACATCATGCCATTATCAGGATCATTTACTACTGCTACGCAAAACCAAATTCTCGACACATTAGCGGGAAACAACATAATTGATGGACCTCTTGATGGCCTAGAGTTAGGGTTGTTTCATAGTGACCCTGGGGAGGCTGGCTCATTAACTGACGAACTTCAAGCTGGGTCTGGTAATTCACCTGGGTATGCTAGAACGAAATTCTCGGTAGATATGGCCAGCACCGTATCTGGAGTTGGCGAGATCACTAACACAGCCCAGATTGATTTCCCGGTAGCATCAGGCGCCTGGTCTAACATTGGATACGCAGCGGTTTTTCAGGGGAAATCCTATACACGCTCGATTGTTGGCAGAACTAATTCAGGACAATTTGATTCCTCTGGAAACGCACAGTCTTACACTCGGCTAATGATCCCCGCTTCGTATTGCGGTGTACTCCACACAGCGACTATTACCAGCCAAGCCATGGAGCAACCCGACGAACAAATCAGTACTAGCGGCTATCATTGGAACGTCACCTACGATGGCACTAATTCTACTTTATTTGCACAGGACATAAACAACAACGCCACAAATTTCGTACGCGTAATCTCAGGCCCACTATCCGGCGTCTGTTTCGACCTTGTTGGGGAAGGCACTAATACTCTTCTTCTAGATGCCCCCTACGTCGTGCCTGAAGAGGATATTATAGGCTCGAAAATTCAAGTTCTCGGAAAGGTTACACTCGCGTCATTGTCTGGCATCGTCCATAATGACTGTGCTTCCTTTGACTCCACTACCCAGTTATCCCCGTCTGGTATTTATGGGGCCGCGAACTCAGGCGATGGCGACCGAGTATATATACACGAGCAGAATCAAACCATGGCTGTTATGACCGCCATGTACGACACCTTTGGATTCTCTGGTGGCTGTGGGTGGCGAAAAACTGGTGCAGCCAGTACAGCTGATGCAGGTGGATGTGTTATAAATCCCATGGAGATAATGAACCACTTTGACCAGATTGACGATGATTTTGCAAACCTCATGACTAAACAAGACGCTGACTGGACATTAACCAGCCAGCATTGGAATGCCATCGGCCAGAAGCTCAATTCCCCAATGAGAGCGCGCTTACAATTTGAGGACTCCTCGGGTACAGCAACGCCCATAAGCGTGACTAGTGGCCAGCAACTTTCGATCGCCGCGGGTGACCTGAAAATTACCCTGGACTAAGTGAATCATAATAATGTCATCTCCCTACCAGTATATGAAGCCAGTAGTGCTGGTGATATTCTGGCACTAAGACCAGACGGGACGGTGTGGCCTATGCAGGCCACCGTGGACAAGGAAGAGGCAATTGGGGTAGCATTACATGATGTTGACCCATATGAAATCGGGGACCCATTTGCCATTCATTTATTTAGTGGCATTTTCATCGCTCGGGCTACCGGCACTATAAGCGTTGGGGACGTGGTGGGTATCGATGATGCCGAGAACTTTTTAAAAAATACTGGAACAATACGACAGTTGGGTTTAGCACTAGAATCCCTGTCAGGAACTGGCTTAATACGGGTTATATCAACATGAATGATTTACAATTTTTCAATGCAGTCGATGGCCGCATAGATCCATCTGAAGGCGTAGTACGTGGGGTTTCTCTTATTACAATGGGGACAGCACGTGGACACAATCTTGAGGTTGATGAGAAAACCCTCACTCAATTAAAGGAATCACTAACCGCCACACCACCCCCGGGCATTAAGGCAAAGCTCAACCATCGCTCTGGCGTCGAGGCAGTCTTCGGGTACATCAACAATTTTCAAGTGACCGGCAACAAGCTTGTCGGTGATCTCAATATGCTAAAGCATCACAAGGACTATAACCAAACGATGGAGCAAATAGAGACAATGCCCGGACAAATTGGTTTATCCGTTGCATTCCAGGGCGACAAGGAAGCCGGGAGTGACGGGAAAACCTATGCTCGGTGCAAGCGAATAGTTTCAGTAGATTTAGTACCCGACCCCGCCGCGAATCCGGACGGGATGTTTGAAAGTAAAGTTGACAACGAACTAGTGTATATGGACCAAGATGCAAATATTGAGGAACTCTTACAGGGGATCACGGATCGTCTTGATGGAGTTGAGGATTTTCAGGGCAACTTGGAAGAAGCAATTGCTGATCAGTTGGTAGAAGATGATTCTGCTGACTACGAGGAAGCTGACTATGATGGCGACTACGAAGACGCTGACTATGAGGAAGCCGACTACGAGGAAGCCGATGAGGAAGCCTATGAGCCAGTTGAGTATTCTTCCATTGATGATGCCCTTACTTATTTAGAAGCTAAAGCCGAAGGCGCTCTCCAAGCAGAAGGTGAAGCCCGTGAGGAAATGGTGTTTGAGAGCATTGAAGATAAGGTTGCTGAGTTAGCCGCCACTATTGAAGCTGTTGAGCTTGAGAACGAAGGACTTCGTGAAGCCCTGGAGCTTTCAGACATTCAGCCACTTCCAACTTCTTCTGAAGGTTACCTTTTTGGGGCTGATGCAGAGGATGGCACATTTGAGTTTGCTATACAGCAGGCGACTGCTGAAGGAGCCGAGTCTCCCCAGAACGCAATAATGGCTGCCGTTGAGGAGTCACCCACCGCACACCACGACTGGTTGGTGCGACAAGGAATCTTAGAAAACTGAGGATATATTAAATGAATCATAACGGAGTAATTTCTTTAGCTTCTGATGGAGTTAGTACCTACACAGCGGGGCAACTCGTATCCGTGGGGGCCGCTGGGGTGTCAGGTGCTGGTGGCGCTTATGCTGTAGCAAATGGCGGCACAGGTGATGCCATTGGTGTCGTGTTGCATGATGTAAAAGCAACTGAAACCGGTCGCCCTATTGACATTCAGTTATTTAGTGCAGGCGGAATAGCCAATTGCCAGAAAGCAGCCGCCGCAGGCGGTTTGATCGGTGCGGAGGTTGGCTATGATGACAATGATACCACCGTTGGAGCAGGAGGCACACACAAGATCGGATATTTTCTTGAACAGTCCGTTTCAACTTCGTCTGGCTCAACAGTCCAAGTAGTATTAAAGTAACCCATTTCTTGATAAGACAATGTATAAAAATAGCCACGCTGTAATTCGTCACGACCTCAACGCTTTCGTTGAAGAGGCCGCCTCAACTGACAAGCTCCTTTATGGAAGCCAAATCTTACCACAACTTCCAGTAGACTCTCGGGCAGGGATTTACCCAAAGATTGAAATTGGGAATGGCGGCGAACTCCTGAAGAAGGACTCAACGCTACGTGGCCCTACTGGCACATACAATGAGACAACCCGGAAGTTCACGACTGACACCTATGAGTGCCTTGATCGTGGTATGGAAGAGCGCATCGATGATGTCGTTGTCCGTGACTACGCCAAGTTCTTTGATGTAGAGGTTCTTACTTCCAAGCTCATCATGCGGACCATGAAGCTCGACTACGAGAGTCGTGTTTATGGCCTCCTGCAATCGCGCAACAATCCAGAGGCAATGGGCGGTGGGATCAATGATGGTAACTTTCTTACCCTTTCTGCACACGCTGCCGGCACAAATGGCAACGGGGCTGGTCAAGCAACATGGGGTACGGAAGCTGGGATTGGCGCATGTGACTTCCCATTGCTCCTGATGAATGCCGTCAAGGAACTCACCAAGCGAGGTGAAACTCCCAATACCCTGATCCTTGGTGATGAGGCATGGAAGTTCATCCGCCGGACAACGAAGCTCAACACTTTCCTTTATGGCTCCCTGGGTACAGGTCTTGGCTATAAGATGGTAACTGAGTCTGATATTGCTAAACAGTTTCGCTTGAAGAATATTTATATCGCAGCTGCTCATTATGATTCAGCTGCACGCAATTCCGCCGCATCTCTTACTCCTCTCTGGAATAATGACCGGATGTGGCTGGGTGATGTTAAGGGTGGTGAGGTCAGCGCTGGTGGCGCAGGCCGCACATTCGTATGGAGCAAGGATGGAAGTGGTCTCTTTACCACGGAAACCTATCGCTCTGAACCACGTCGTGGGGACATGGTACGCGTTCGCCACCACACCTCCGAGAAGGTTGTCTCAAAGAATGCTGGTCTCGAAATTGGTTTTTCAGACTGGGATTCGGAAGCCGAAAGTATCACCTGGGAGTAGAATACTTTCTCCTAATTCCCTGTAGTTATCCGCTACAATTAGGGGGTGGTCAAATGACCGCCCCCTTTTTTGTTGACAGGCAAGGTTCTAGTATGAGCATATTCACGGATGGAATTAATCTTTCCATTGAGCCGGCAATGGATCAAATGGCTGAAACCATTTGGATAAATGGATCGGTTCCAATTAAGGGGATTTCTGATCCGGTTGAGCAGTCAACGAGGAGATCGATTGCTGGAAGGGTGCAGGAGATAGCATGTGTGATTTTCCTAAAAAAAGGGGATGTTAGCCACTATAATGTCAAAAAGGGCGACAGGGTGTCTTTTGAGCACTCAGGGAGCGTTGTGGGGGGGCGCGTAATAGCCATAGAGGATGATGGGTCTAGCCTAATGTCACTAACCTGTGGACCGCTAACCAAGGGAGTGATACCGGGATGAAGATGAAGAAGCTATTTAAGGTTGATGAACCTGAAGAGGTTGATGAGTTGCAACAAAAGCAAAACAAGGCCGCAGAGGAGGGTTTTGCTGATATATTCCTCGGAACAGAGTGGGGGGATGCGGAACCTCAATATGGCCCGGAACTAGACAAAGCAATTAGAAGGGTAGGGGAATAGTGGCTGATAGCTACCAGGATCCAAAGAGGGAGGTTGAGCTTTTGATATGCTCAATCCTAAAAGAAGCAACCCATATCACATTCCTACCAAACAAGGGTGATATTGAGCACGAGACTCCATTCGGAGCCGTCCTATGTGAATCCATGAAGCCTCTTCTTGGGGGAGCAAAGCCCCGGGGGTACAGATGTGATGTGCGGGTTGTATATGTCTCCCACATGGATGAAATCCATAGTGAGCAACACGCACAAAATGTTTCAAGAATTGAAGACACCTTGAATGGCATACCCCAGAAGAAGCTAGATGATTTTTATTTAACAAATAATCACGTAAAGATCGTGGGGCTTTTTATTCAAGATATTCAGGAATCCTCTGAAGACCATTCCTTCGGTGATTTATTTATATGCAAGGTCGCAGTTGTAGGCGAAAGCAACTGCCCAAATAGTTGACAACTATACTTTTATTATGGCAACGACAAAACTAGGCGACTGTAGTTACATTTACGGAATAGACACTGATGAGGCTATTGCTGGAATGATCATAACCGGGTTAACCAAAGAGACGACTCCAGAATTTGAGGCTGAAGCTACTGATGACACGGGAAGCGTGAAATCGGTCATACAGGGTGGTGACAAGATCACATACACCGTGTCAGGGTATGCCGAAGCCAGCGCAACTCTTGCAACACACGGAGGAGCGGGATGCACCACTATAATTGACGGAAATACCTGTATTATTGAGAAATGGTCAATTAATTCAAACAACAACGATTTCTCGAAGTGCGAATTGACCGCATCAACTTACCCGGCAACGGCTGCTGGGGATTATTGCTGTACCGCAGCCAATGCTTGACCACTTTAATACTTTATAAACTAAACTTCATCCTTAGAATATCATGGCAAAAGAAACTTGCGGAGACTTCATGTTCGGTACGACTGCTGTTACCAACATTTCAATGGCAGTAGAGAGCACAAGTGCTGAATCTAATCCACAGTTCACCGCGCAAGCGAAGAACAAGGACGGTGAAACGGTAGCTGTAAAAGTCGGCAAACTTTCCGGTACTGCTACGGTTAGTGGCTTCAAGAAAAGTGACTCTGCGGAACCTAAGATTGGTGATAAGTTTGAACTGGAGGGAAAAAACTTTTTCGTCGATAAAGTTTCAGTAACCCAATCCAATGAGGATTTCCAGAAGATGGAAGTTACCGGGAAGTTCTGGGACGGCATCTCCGGGGCCTGCGGCGCCGCCTAAAAGATGTGGCGGTTGATGAACAGTTCGCTCAGGCATGGCTAAATGTACCCCATAAGTGTTTTGGGTATAAACTGAAGCCATTTTCGCTTTGGCATAGATTCCTTCTGCTTGTAACTGAATCGAAGGTTTTCGAGGTAGAAGACATAACGGCCCTAGATGTTTACAAAGCTGCGTACGTTTGCTCCTTGAGCTATCCCAATCCCCCCCGGCTAACACCTTGGGGGAAACTACGAACATGGTTTCACCTTCGTCCCCGAGCGGTCACGAAGAATGTTAATAACTTCACGGATTACCTGAAGGACTACGTAACCCAGCCTGAGTTCTGGGAGAAAAAGGATGGTACTACCAGCAACAAGAGTGGGCCACCCGATGAACTTTCCTCAGTCGTCGCGTTAATGCAGATGGGGATGAGCGAAAAGGATGCATGGGACTGCCCGTGCGGTATGGCAAGCTGGTACACTGCGGCATATGCATCTTGGAATGGTGCCGATTTAGACTTTATAACTCCCGACGAGAGAGATATGCGGGAGAACTTTGATGAGCGCCTAGCGGCCGCTAAAGCACAAACAGAAAATGGCTAATTTAAATGACGGTCTTGAGCGCGCTAAAGGCGCAATGGGTGGGCTAATTGAGCCTGCCTTAATATTTGCCGCGACAGGGAGCAAGGCCGCGGCCGCATGGGGGGGACTAAAGACAGTATTGCTAACGAAGGTTCTTGGCCCCATATCCCTGCTTTCCGGGGCTTTGGTGGGTGTGGTTGGGATAATGAAGACAATCATCTCCCAGACCCAACTGATGTCCAAGGGGATGAACCAACTCCGCCAGCTTGAAACGCTAAAGACTCAATTCCAGCCACTCCTGGGAGGAGCCGCGGCTGCGAAACAGAGATTGAGCGAGCTTTATGCATTTGCCGCCTCCACTCCATTTCAGCTTAACGAGATAGCGGAAGCATCAAAAACCCTAGAGGTCTTATCGAAAGGGGCGATTTCCACCGGAAAATCATTAAGGATGATAGGAGACGCAGCTGCAATCTCCGGTAACTCAATGCAGACTGTGGCATTTTGGACAGGCCGACTATACGCTGCCTTAAAGGCAGGGAGACCAATAGGCGAAGCCGGTGCTCGTCTTATGGAGATGGGTGTAATTTCAGGGGAAGTTCGCAACAAGCTGGATGCCAGCCGGGCGGCAGGTGATTCATTTATTGATACATTTGCACTTCTCACAAAGGAGATGGAGAGAAACAAGGGGGGTATGGATGAGCTATCAAAGACCCTTGGTGGACTGGAGAGCACCCTTGCCGATGTCCAAGCCCAATTTGCCGCTGGTTTCGCCGAGCCTTTCAAGGAAGGCATGGAGCAGTCAATCAAGACCCAGCTTAAATTAATGGACCTCTTTGCGGAGCCACTCAAAAGGATAGGGTTTTGGTTGAGCCGAATGCAGGTGTGGATGTCAAAGCTTGTGGGGTCATTCGCCGGATTCGGGAAAAGTAGCAAAGGGGCTGGTCAAGCACTGGGAGGTCTTGTTGATGCCTTCGTGGCACTTGGTGCAGCCATTATGGCTGTGCAGATTGCTACAATAATTACAGGCATGACGGCGGCTGGGAAAGCTATTGGGTTAGCTACTTTGAAAGCAGCCAAGCATGAGTTTGCCATGCACAAGCAAGCACTAGCACACATGGGTGTGACAGGTGCTGCTAATTTAAACGCACAAGCCTTGCTTGCTCTTAGTGGTGCTCACAAGAAGGCAATAGTCACCGGCGGTGCGCTTTCAGGGATACAGAAGGTGCTCAAATTCGGGTGGAACATGGTGGCGAGCGCGGCCAAATCAGCATGGGCGGCAATGGTCGCGAATCCATGGGTCGCACTAATTGCTTTACTTGCCGCCGCAGGTACAGCGATTTACACACTCCGCAAACGCAAGGAGGCTTTGAGGAAGGAAATAAAGGATATGAACAAGGCGTTTGATCAGATGATTGGGAAACTTAGAGAAGCTGGTGATGCAGTTAAAACCCTTGATGACAAACTTGCCTTGATGGCGAGCGTTGATGACAAGATATCCTCCACGGTCAAAAAAGTAGAAGAACTATCAGAAGCGCTCGCGAACAAAGGCATGTGGGCTGCATTGGGTGATATTTTTATGGGAACCACGGGCAAGGAAGAGTTGGAATCCACACTGGCTGGCTTAAGAAAACTACTCGACGCTAAACAGGAAGCCCTTAGCATAGACAATAATAGCCTGAAGTTGGTGAAGGAGAAGCAGCGACTCATGGAGCAGGAGGCTGAGACGCACCGGATGATGGCCGAGATGGATCGTCAGAGCCGGGAGGAAAACATGACGGCTGCTGAAGAGATCACCATCTTAACCGAAAGGAAGCTCGCCTTGGAGGAGAAGGCTGCAAGAGCACGGGCAAATGCCGAGGGGATGGCAGTATCCGCGGAAAACAAACGGGTGAGAGCGATTAAGAATGAAAAGGAATTGGTCGAGGGGAAGACGGGAGTGACTCTTGGATCGAATGAGGAGAACCTCATGAGAGCCAAACTAGCGAAGATTGAGGCTGAAATCCAACGGAAAGTAAACACATTCGCAGTGGATGCTGGGGAGTTGGGTGAAGGGGATGATGCAAAAATTGATACCGGCGGATTTATGCGCATAGTAAAGAAGCACACCGCGGACGCAGCTTTGTTGGGCGTACCCGGTGTGGGCGTACCAGCGGTGATTGCAAAAAAGGTCGCAGAGGCAGGGGGTATGAACTTCAACCCAATGCAGGGAGACGTTGATAAGCTAATTCTGAAACACGCACAATTAACGCGCTCACTAAAGATCAACGAGGAAGCCACTAAAGCATTAAAAAAAGCCCATGAAAGGGCAGGGGATGAAGCGGAGGGGGTGCTGGCGATAACAAAAGAAGTTGTTAGTAAAATCGTCGAAACAGGTGGAAATAATCTAAGCACAAGTGACTTGGGGATTGATAAAGCAAAGCTAGGCGAAGGTAACGTCGTGGGGGCGCTCCAAGCCAAGTTAAAGGACGAGACACTTGATCCAAAGGAGTTTCAGGCTATTACGAAACTGATATTCAACCTGAAGGAAGAGGCTGGTGTCCAAGTGGAAATTAACAAGAATTATCAAAAAGCCATAAGCCTTCTCAGGGAAAAAAACCGATTGGCAGCTTTAAGCAATGAGCTTTCAAAGGCGGAGAGAGCATTCCATGATGATATGATGGCAATCGACAAGAAAGCGGCTGGGGGGAGAATTAAGGAATTGCAGGCCGAAGAGAAACTACAAGCCGCTATTGTTAAGGCACATGGAGATCGAGGAGATGGCCAGGATGCTCTAGAGTCGATGCAGGCGAGGCTACAGAAGGTCAATGAGAAGATTGGTGAGAAAAATGCAAAAGCCGATCCAGATGGCACAGGGAAGGAAGCCGAGGATAAAGCGAAGCTAGAGGAGGAAGCACGGGTACTAGTAGAGCAAATCAATATCCAAAAGAAAATGAATGGTGAATGGGATAAAAAGCAACAGAAGCTCATTGCGATACAGAAGAAATTAAAAGACATGGGTATTGATGCGGCCGATATAGTTAGGATTTTAAAGGAGGATATACAGAACGAGTTAAGCGACATAAAGATTACCCTGTCTGTAAAGAGGGGCGATATGGATGCGGCATTTGATGAGATCGGGAAGAAGAGAGAGCGTGTGGAAAGGCAATGGGAGGCCCGTGAGCGACAGAAGCTCAACGATCAAGGGATCATTAACGTGAATCAAGTCAATGATATGATGGCAGTCAAGAGGAAGGCCCGTGACAAAGAACAGGGTGGGGACAGGGCCATGGCCAAGCTCGATGTTGAGCGTGAAAAGGCTCGTGCAAAACTCCAGATGGATGCAAACCTTGGGGATGGGAGAGCCAAGAAGGAGCTACAGGCTCTGGATAATAAGGAGCTATTTGAGCAGAAGGCGGCAGAGTTTGTGAAAAAGGGCATTGACCCAAAAATCGCCAAGGACATGGCCAAGGACATCGTGTTCGCTAAAATGCAACGGGAGGTTAAGATGATTAAGCCTATAGCCGATTCCTTTCGTCAAGTAGGACTCGGAGGCTTTGCGGCTGGGGCAGACCCACTTGTTAAGCTAAATGAAAAACAAGCTATATTCCTAGCGAAAATTGAAGCAAACACCGCACCCAAGAAGGGTGGACAAGTTGACGTGGATCAATTTAATAACTTTCTTGCTAACCTTCCAATCAAGTAATCATGGCCGACAACTGCCCACCAGGAGGAATTCTTTTAACTACAGGCTCAACATTTGTGTCAAACCGCTATGCTCTTGATACCGCCACGGAGAAGTATGTATGCAATAAGGATACATGGAAGACTCTGGCGCCCCAACATGGGGATTCGCTGGCTGACTACCCGAATATGCGAGCGAAATCCGTTAATGTTTCCCTTGGTGAGGCTTATGCCAATATTACCGTCCAGTATGAAGGTTTCTTTTCGTTGGAAGATAAACTGCCAACTGGCGGGGGAAGTTTAGCAAGTGGTCAATTCCCTATCCAGACGCATCCTAATTATAGTGGCGAACACCCCAATCAATGGGGTGTTGTATTTGGCACTGGTGGATCACCAAATGAATTTGGGAGATACTTAAAGGATGATGGGTTCTCACACTTCGGGAAATTACCGAATGGCGACGGAAAGCACCAGCGCCCAAATGCATCTTCGGAGAAGGGCGCCAGTCAACTGGAAGGTGTTACAAGTTTTCTTGACCCATCAAATGGGCAGTATAGGTATTCTAAAATAACACCCGAAAAATTCGCAAAATGGGGAGACCTTGGTAAAATCGTGAAACCATCATCTACACACATACCAGTTCCAGACCTGCCGGATGATCGTGATTGGCTTTTGGTTTCAATAAATGAGCAACCAATCGCTCTTGGTGATGGATTTAGAGCATACAATACGACAGTGGAGTTTCTTGGGTCTGGTCCGGGTGGTGCTAATCCATTGATATACCAAAAAGGTGGTACTTGGCGCTTAGACTCATGAATCACAATTTAGGGAAACTCCAGAACCTGCAACCCGGGGTTCCGTTAGGTGAAGCCATAAGCACGGATCGTTTAAACGCGATTCATGATGCGTTACGCGACCTGGCTCGGGGAGAGAACATCCATTTCGGCGCAGGCATCCAGGGGCAGACGATAGGGAATGAGATAAGCATATCCGTAGATTCCTCGATTAAGCCGACTTCAGATTCCGTAACATTTCAATATGTCGCAGATGGAATTTTCGAGTGCGTTCGCTCAATTACCCCCAAGCAAAAAGGAGGGGACACTCATGATGATGCAAATCTCCAGAGGGCTGGGGGTTATGAGAAGATTGATGGACTCAAAATCCCGGTGACTACCCCCGGTACTGGATACCCTGATTCTGGGTTTAATGAAAAAGCGCCCCTTAATTTATGTAAGTCCCTGTTTCAATACGACCTTCGGGGGGATGAATTTGTTCGCCTAGAAAGCACGGGCGGGACTTCCTGTTATCAATTCCTGAAGCCTGGTAAGTATGAGATCGAGATTGAGCATACGATTATGATAAAAGAGCAACCAGCAGCGGCTCAGACCGTGTACGTCTGGGCAGCAGCGGGTGGCGCAACCGAAGATGTACAGATGGATGGGCTAGGCACAAAGAAAAGGAGTGATAAAAAAGCCGCGTATTATATGCCTATAAAACAAAGCCTTTCAATGGAGACTTTTGAGGCAGCGAAAGACCATCCGTGGAAAATTTATGTAGGCTCGGATGAGCATGGCACATCTGGCCCCAAAGGAGGCCCGGCAATTCGCGCATCCAATGCGGCCTGCTATGCTATAGGTGAGGGTGGTGGCCCCGTAAACGTGGCCAATTCGGGTACATGGCATAAGTGTGATAACCAATTTTTCACACCACCATGTGATGGAGATCGCACACTATCCACACATCATACATGGGTTCCACTTACAGGTCCTTATGGTCCCACGCCGAATACCAATGGAAATATGGTATATCTTGAGATAGCCTACATGGAGGGGTCTGGTGGTATGATAAAGGATATCGAGTATAATGGTGAGGTACGGAATGATGATGGCAGTTTCCGAAATCCTGATGGGACTGGTAGCAAACTCTTTGTATCAGACTACGAAGACCTTTGGCCTCCACATGATGGCCGGGAGCCTGCTACACACGAGATGTGGGAAAGGGTAGAGAAATACCCATTATATACCATCAAATTCCTCCGGCTACCGATTGCCAGATTGTACCTTGATAAAGATGCGAACGTCCAAGGGATTGATCAGATAAGGCATTCAACGATTTACTTAATCCCGGCTGGGCTTGATGAGGTACCGGGCTATTCCCCCCTCTCTGGTGTTGATGGATTAGGGCAGCTATAATGGGATGGTATAAATATAGTAAAGGAGAGGGTATTGCCGGTGAAATGGTTGGCATACCACCACAACCACGCCCCAACGTGAAGCCGTACAATCCGGGGTCATTGTTTGGGGGGTCCTATGATGAAGGTTATGATAATCCTTGGAGTACCCAACCAAATCCACACCAAAAGCATCCAGGGGGCATAGAGCCTGACCTTCCACACAATTATTCGTTTGTGGCATATTCAAAGCCACACACATATGAGTATGTGTATAAATTGATGTACTTGTTGAAGGGGTGTAACATTGAGGGGTCAATTGATATTGCTCCTGGACAGCCCAGATATAATTCCAAGCCCCTGATCCCACGCGAAACTTACACAGCAAAATGCGAGACTGAGACGTATGAGTCCTTTGGTGAAACGGCTACTAGATGCGCTCAATCCTCCTCGTCGGATTGGAATGGCAGTCCCTATGGGAACAATGGCGGTTATACGGGAATATTAAATAAATATTCATATTTTATGCCCCCAAGTGAGAGCATATCAATAAATCAGGAATTTCATGGGCATACGACAGTTTACCAAACTACTGATTGGCTAGACTCAAATTCAAGATATGGATCCAGGTATCTTTACAATAACCCAACACAAAGGAGCACGATAAACGGAGGCACATATCAAAGCATGGTGGCATTGAATGCGAATTATATTGGAGCAAACTACTCATACGACTCCAGTAATAGTTGGTGGTACTCTACTTCACTAGGCACGTATAGTATGCACTTTTCCTTTTCGGTAGTCCGTGAGGATCAACTCTATTCAAACGATGTCCTTTACTTACGACATTTAAAGAACCCTAACAAGTTTAGGGATTACGAGCATTCAGGGCATACGACAAGGAAGGCATACTATAAAAGGAAAGATCGAGAGGATTCTAAATGGCATATTATGATAAATTGCCAAATAGTTCCACACTCCATTTACGATGGTAACGCGAGCTATAAAAACTCGAAAAATGGAGGGATAACCTATGGGGGTGCGCCTTTTAACTACTTGGAAAACGTAACCGAGCATTTCGGGGGAAGAGAAACCAAAGGGAACTACAAAGGTGTCGAGCTATGCGGTCACATGGAATATGAAGATGCCTATTACTGGGTCTATAAACAAGGTGTATATTGGAAAAACATCAAAGATTATAAGGTGTATACAGGGGAGGTGTGGGAGTCATGGTCATACGATCCCTGTTCGGTAAACCCAGATTGGAGTAAGTATAAGACAGCTGAAACACTGGAGGAGACGGAGGAGATTTTCAGGCATTACGAAAGAGACATTCGTGTACCTAGCCGCAATCCCGGCCAAGGTACCGCCCGGGATTTCCTACCAGAATTACCTGGTTACTTTAATTACGATCCTCCAGGCGGAGGAGCGAGTAGCGGCACACCCTGGGGTGGCGACCTATTTTTGCCGGAGGGGGTAAGGGTGTACTCAAAAGACTTCGAAGCTCCAAGCTTCTCGAATTATGAGGGGTACATGAGATGCTGGGATGAAGACGGTGGAAATAATGGTAAAGGAGGCTGGAAAGTAGACTGTATCCCTGGCACGAACACACCCGGCCTTCCGGGCAATAGGTATTTCGGACACCCAAAGATGTCAGCACAGGATTTCGATGGTGGAAATAAGTTTGAAACCAGAAAGGCGGCATGGCATCCCCCGAACGACAGGGGCTACCTTCCTGATCCTACGAGTTCAGAAATCGACCCAGGGACCGGGCAGCCATTGACCCCCGAGCCGTATAATGATGTGGAGATTTATGAGGGACAAGTACAGTATGTGGACCCAATGCAATATATCACCGGGGATGCATCAATCTTCGGAGAGGAGTATAAGATTGTGGCACAGTTACCCGGTAAGCATGTATACAATGGTGGGTTTACTGGTAGTCTAAATTTAAATATTGAACCAATATGGTTAGATAAATCATCATCATCATCAATCCATACCTTTGACTGGTCAGATGCACGGAAAAACCATCGATCGCTCATTGAGGAGGAGCAGTTCGGCCCATGGAATGATGGAGCAAATATAATCAAGGTGCAAGGTGGTAAGCGTACTCCACCTACTGTAGTTACCTCTGCAACCGCCAAGGGGACCATAACATAATGAGTGAGTCTTCAGGAGCATCTGATTACCTTGAAAGGTCTACTCTTGAGCATTTCTTTGGTGTCGCAGATCACAAGCCGCCAACAGAATTATCGATAAGCTTACATGAGGATGACCCTGGGGAAGACAATTCAGGGAACAATGAATTAACTGAACCGGGATATGAAAAGGTTGTCATAAAAAACCTCCCTGATAATGTTGCTATCGGCGTTGATGAGGAAGGATACTCACTTAGCTTTGGTGTGCCGGTAACCTTTGAGGCTACTAGTGATTGGGGACAACCCCCGCTCTGGGCAGCTTGCACAAACGACAATAACGAAATGCTTTACTGTGTTAAACTAGAGGATACGGAAACTGGAGGGGAACTCCCTCCCTTAAAGCAGGGCCAGATACTGGAGTTTACTAGTGAGAACTTTAAATTTAAAATGGAATGAATACTAAAACTGGAGTTTCCAAATTTTACATAGACGTCACTCGTAATAATTCCAAAACCACACATAAGCCATGGGACAAATCCTCGACGGGGGCAGGGCAGGACATCTCCGCACTCGACCCAGACAAGGATTTAGAAATTCGCTTAATGGACACAAAGTATGTTGGGTCTGGGCTTGGTAATAATGACAAAGGGAGGGCTGCTGTTCCCGAGACAAAGAGAGAGTTACACAATTCCCTTACTTTTCATGCACTAGCGACCCATGGCACGGATTCACCAACATTATTAAATGCAAGAGTGACTATTAAGCGTGTGGGGGATGTGGAGAGCATTGATAGTGTTGATAGGCGGGAGCCTAATGCATATTCAAGGCCGGTTCAGCTTGGGGAAGATGATTTGCCAGTCGAGGGGGAAAAGGGTGGGTATGCATTTACTGGTAGCATGTCACCCCAGGACGAGCTTGGGGCTGATGAGGTAACTGATTACCCAGAGGAGTATTCGGATTATGACTAAAGGAGAAGAATTTCGTGACGACGCAATTGCCCATTTCACTAATCGGGCAAAATACAAGTATGATAAAGGCCAAGATGAGCACGGCGGATATATTGTTGATCGTGTTGATTGGGATGAAATAGAGGATGAGGTAATTGATCTTTATTTCTACACACGGGCATTAAGGGAGAAAATTGAGTTGTTGACACCACCGCATAGGTGATGAGTGAACAATTTCAAGGGATCAGTCCCTTATTAATAGGATCAGCCGGAACCGGCATTACCCTTTCTTCCATAAACCCTTGGATTAGCTTAATCTGTGGGTGCTTAACGATCATATACCTCTCCTTATCTATTAGGAAGATCGTCGTTGGAAAAGATAAAGAATAATATATGGCCCCAAAAGCGCGCAAGAAGCGCCGGATTGAAATCAAGACCACAGATGAAAATGTGGCCGTGGTGACGGTCTGGCTACGCAACATGGCAGACAGATTGGATGTATTGCTTACATCCGACCGTCACCACGATCACATGGATTGTAATCGAGACATGGAGCGAAGGCATCTTGAGGAGGTCAAGGAGAAGGACGGGATCATCATTGATATAGGAGACCTCTTCTGTGCAATGCAGGGGGTACATGATCGCCGATCATCAAAGGATGCACTTGATCCTGAGTTGAAACGTGGAGATTATTTGGATGCTCTGGTTGAACAGGCTGCTAATTTTTATGCTCCATATGCAAAGAACTTTGCCTTGCTGGGACTAGGGAACCACGAGACAGGGATTCTAAAACATGCTGAGACGAACTTAACCAAGAGGTTGGTGTCTAAGCTTAAACTTCACGGAAGCCACTGCGTAGCGGGGGGGTACTCGGGTTTTGTTCGCTTTCAGGTGAGGTACGAGAACTCGGGAACCAAGAAGTCTATCCCATTATGGTATTTTCATGGCTCCGGGGGGGATGCCCCAATGTCATTCGGAACCCTAAGTGTGAAACGCTTGGCTTCCCAGGTGCCAGATGCACAAATAGTTTGCACCGGGCATTCACATAATCATTGGATTCTGCCATTACCCCGTGTGAGGCTTACCAACAAAGGCAAGGTGCGTCATGATGAGCAATTGCACCTAAAAGTTGGTACGTACAAAGACGAGTACAAGAAGGGCATAAAAGGGTGGCATGTGGAGCGCGGTGGAATGCCGAAGCCTGTTGGACAAATATGGTTAAAAATTGGTTGCAAAAAAAATGATGGTGCTGTTTCCTCGGTCATTGAGGCAAGCAGGGCTATATGAGATCATTTTCAGCAGTTGCAACTACGGAGGTAAAAAAGGAAGCGGCCTTAATGGCATTCAGCATTCGGCGACTATATGATTGCCCGATTTTCCTAACCTGCGACCAAGAGACACAGGATTTCATAGCCCCGTTAGTCACCGGGATAGATTTCAATACAATCATCAATCCGCTTTTGCTTGATGGGGTAAATAAAGACTACGCGGATATTAAACGACATAACAATTTTCATCGTGTTGATTGCATCGCGCTGAAGATGGATTGCCTCGGGGATGCTATTGCAAAATATGGGTCAACCATGTTTCTGGATACGGACATCATCCTACTTCGTGAAATAGATAATTCCGGTGATCACGAGTTGGCTTTGTCTCCACATCGCACATACGCAAACAAAGCGGAAAACCACCGCAAGTATGGAGTGTTCAACGCCGGGTACTTATGGGCGAGAAGGGGACAGGTTGCTGATGTTTGGAGGGATATATATAGAAACCGGTCGGAGTTCTTTGAGCAACAGGGCATGATTTGGCTCCTAGAGCACTTTGAGACCAAACTCTTCGATAAAGATCATAATATTGGATTCTGGAGGCTACCCTTACGAAATTTCGGGGGCTTACCGCCAGCTATAGACCCTAGTGTGGTTGATTGGACTTCTGCCGTGTCGCTCCATGCTCATATGTTTACACAGTGCTACACAAAGGCAGACCCGGGGCTAAAGTCAGTCTATAACCAATATCGGGAGTTTGCACGAGAATTATTACCATGTGACATTAAGGAGTTTATAAATATACTATGATACATTCAATAAAAGGCGGATGGTATTTTGTCCATGTCCCCAAGAATGCTGGAACATCGATTCTCCATCCATATTACGGGAGGGGGACTGACCTAGAGCTTAAGCGGAGAAGGGTAGCTAGAAGGAAAAGGGATGGGATAGGGCGGCATCCATGGGATACTCCGCTAAAGCATCCGGACGGAGAAAACCCATGGACTACAGAACGTCACCACAACAAGGCTACCTTTTGGCAACCCTACTTTGATTCACTGAGGCCGGTTGCAATCCTGCGTAATCCATGGGCGAGGTGTCTATCGCTTTATTTATTCAACACAAAAGAAGCTGCGAACCGAGTCAATAAAGAGGAATGGGCGAAGTGGGATCACCCACGCCTCGTCCGAGAAGGATTCAAGGCTTCATGGATGCCGGGAGGGTTCTTTGTCGATGGCCACAGTAAAGAGATTGAGTATAGCAAGAAGACGGGCCGGGCGTGGGGACAGGGAGATGACCAGTTTTCGTGGCTCGGGGATGGCAAAACCGGTAAGCCGATGAAGGGGGCGAAATGGTTTAGACTCGAGGATCAGCTTGATGAATTTTGTAAATTTACAGGTCTATCAATACCAAGGAAGTCAAACACGACGACACATGGGGCTTGGCGGACATACTATGATGATGAACTTGTGGAACGGATCGGGAAAATCTTTGCTCGTGATGTGAAGCTTGGTGGGTATACACCACCCCCATAGGGGGTGTAAAAAAAGTTAAAAAAACCTCTTGACGGAAGAGGGGAGTTGGCCAAAACCAGAGTTGGTTCAGGATTGTTTTCTGGATCGGGAAATAAAGGAATTAAGGAGAAACAATGCAAGATATAGTACCTATTGATAATTCTCCGTCTGTGTATTCAAACTTGAATACCCAGATGGATGCCATACAACAACTTGGCTTGGCTATCACCAAATCAGGTTTCGCTGGATGCGAGAAACTGGAGCAGGGGGTGATAATTGCCTTCACCTGCCTTGCCGAGAGAATTACACCCATTGAATTTAGTCGGACCTACGACATAATACAGGGTCAACCAACAAAAAAGGCAGCAGTAATGCTTGCTGAGTTCCGTAGCCAATATGGGGGTGAATTTGACTGGATTGATGACGGGGAGGATGGCAAGAAGGCCACCATTAAAATAATTCATAAAGGCAAAGAGAAGAAGCCGGTATCATTCACGATCGAGGAGGCCAAGGCCAAGGGACTTGCCAATAAGCAAAATTGGAAGATGCACTTACCCGAGATGCTTCGGGCAAGGGTGATCACCAAGGCTCTACGGATGTATGTTCCTGAGATAGCCGCTGGAATATATGATCCTTATGAGATTGATGCGAATGCAACAGTCCAGCGACTAATGAGCGAACCAAAGCCGGTAACGAACTTTCTTTCCTCGCTTAAGAAGCTTATAGCTGAACGACCAGAGGATCAACAGGAAATAGCAACCGGGATTATAATAAAGAAGTTCAAAGTTGCGGAGGTTGACTCATTGAACGAGGTGCAGGCCGAAAAGGTCTGTAATGGATGGGAAGCATTTATGGCACTACCTGAATTTAATGAAGCACCACAATCATAGCCCCTCCTCATTCCCGATGCGCTTAAGGTGTGCTCGGTTTGAATCTGGCCCAGCAGGAGCAGCGGCAGAGCATGGGACAGCCATGCATTCCGTGTTTGCCTCCCTATTTGAGGATAGGTTGCCCTTATTTGACTCTAGTATAAGTGAGGATGACCTTGAGAGCCTAAAGTGGGCAAAGGAGCAGGTTGATACCCTCTCCCTGTCAGAGCACCCATTAGAGATCGAAACTCGCCTAACCTACTCGGATGCCAAGCTAAAGGAAGTTTACTTTGGTACTGGGGATGTGGTCAATGGCCCACAGTTGTTTGACCTAAAGACCGGTGAGCAGCATGGGTATTGGCCGCAAATGGCAGGGTATGCATTAGCCCTAATGGATGAGAAGGGGTACAAATCTGTTGATACCCACTTGCTGTATACCCGGTATAGAAAAGTGTACACTCGCACAATAGAGAAGAAGCAAGCGGAAGCGGTGATAAATGACATCATAGTCCGTGCTGAAGATCCTGGTGCTCCAGAGACTCCCAATGAATATTGCGGGTGGTGCTCACGAAGGCTTGAGTGTACCGCATTAAGGGATAGGGCAAATGCTATTGTGGCCGATCAGGATTGGACCCTAGAGAGCTATCGCATTGAGGATATATCAAAGAACTCGGATGAGCTATCAAAAGCCGTAAACCTTTCTCGGTTAATGAAGAAATGGGTGGCGGCGGTTGAGGATGAAATGAAGAATCACGAGGAGATTCCCGGCTATAAATGGAGGGAGGTGAAGGGCAGAAGGAGCATTAAGGATGCATTGGCCGCCTCAAAGCGATCAGATTTACCAATAGAAGCCTTTTTGAGGGCTTGTTCAACATCAGTTACGGCCCTTGAAAAGGCATATCGAGAGGAGTTGGGGATTACCCCGAGAGAGGCTCGCGAATTAATTGAGGTGAAGCTCTCAGAAGTTATACATGAAACTAAACCATACAAAAAACTAGAGCAGAAATGATAAATTATACATACACAGATGCGGAGAATGTAAGTAGACGCCCAATTGACCCAGGGGAATATCGGGTTAAAATAAAAGGGTTCGAGTTCGGAATGGCAAAGACCGGTACGGATAAACTAGACCTCACGCTGGTTTTTCCTGATATAGACAATGAATTGATTGAGAGTGTGTTTTTTACAGCGAAGTCTCAATGGAAGTTCGATCTGGTACTAAAGTGCTTTGGTCCAAGCAAAAAGAATGCATTACCTGAGAAGGGGACAGAGATTACCGTCAATGAGGATTTTGTTACAAAATACCTATTGGGGGCCATTGGTCGTGTTACGGTTGATGATGAGGAATATCCTTTAGGTAGCGGAAATACTAGATCCAGGGTGAAAGCATATCACCCAGATGAGACGATTGCCAAGCCGGTTAAGATGACCGTGGGTAAAGCAACACAGCAAGCAAATGAGATGGATGATGATGAGGGGATTCCTTTCTGATGGACCTTCTACTAAACATTTGCACGGGCATTGGGGCTTTCCTTGTTTTCCTAACCATAGTCCTGATGATTTGGGGGTTAATCTTAACCTTCACAGGCAAGGTTAATGAAAAAAGGGACAGGGATAGTCTCATTAAACTTCTTGACCCAGATGAGAGGCTAAAGAGGGTTGATGAACTCATTCGCGATCTAGAAAAGCGAGAGGTCATAGATAAGGGAATGGAAACCGAAGACAAGTAATTTTCTGTGTTGGTTTCATCACATAACTAACTAGCAAGGGGGGGTCAACATGTACCTTTCCGTGAAGGGATAAAGCCGTTGACTATCGTGCCTAACCTGCCCCCCCTTGCACTCTTTATATAATACAATGAATGTAATAGCGCTTGATCTTGGTAGTACCACTGGATGGGCAACCTCTTTTGATGGTGTCATAAATAGTGGGACTAAATCTTTTGCCTTAACCAAATATGAGGGCAGGGGGATGCAGTTTCTGAAGTTTCGTAGATTCCTATCAGAACTCACATCCATGGTTAAGCCGGATTTCATTGTACTGGAAGAAGTGCGACGCCACTTAGGGACGGATGCGGCTCACGCATATGGTGGATATTTATCACACGTAGGCAGTTATTGTGAGGAAGCAAATATACCCCATGCCGGGGTGGCGGTTGGCACAATTAAGAAATTCGCAACCGGAAGAGGTAACGCCAATAAAGATGAGATGGTTGAGGCGGCAAAGATAAAATATCTGGATCAGGACATAGAGGACGACAATCAAGCGGATGCGCTAATGCTACTTGGGTATGCTATGCAAGAAATAGCATCACCTGAGTGGGGGAAAATGTGGGGAGAAATTACAGGAGAATAAGAATGCAATTACCAAAAATACCAAGAAGAACGAAAATATACTTAGAAACAGGTGCTCCCGAGGGGAGTCGAAATGCTGAATTATTTCAAGCTGCACTCCAGTTAAGAGATGCGTCTTGGCCAAGGAATATAATAGATGATGTGTTATTTCGCCGAGGGAAGCTAGATGGCCTCCCTGACAGCGAGATTAGCTCATGCATAACCTCAGTAATGCAGGGAGGTGCTCGTGAGACCATTGGGAAGGATTACGATAGGATTCCAAAACTAGTGAGGCAATTTGCTGTTGAGCACCCACAGGAGACGACCCCGGTAGTTTACGCACTCGATGAAGGGGATAAGGTACCAGAATCCATTGAGGACCCAACGATTACTTTTCTAAATGCCGCCTTTTCCCCGGAAGACAGGGTACAAATAGTAGTCGGGCGTAAAAACGAAGAAGGGATAGAGGTTCCAAATGGAGCAAGCCCCACACTTCCTGTCCATTTATGGATTGAGAAGATAAAGTCAAAAGGAGGTAAGATCCAGGATGTGTTTCCTGCTGTGAATGAGAATGGTAGGATAAATCAAGGAATGTATGTTGCCATAAATCCACTTGATGACCCAAAGATTGGCAGGAAAAAGCGCAACGTGGCTCGGTTTGACCATGCTCTAATTGAGTTTGATTCCATTAGCACAACCCAGCAGTGGCAACTTATCAAGAAAAGCCGCATACCTTGTGCTACCGTATGCTTTTCCGGGGGGAAGTCACTTCACGCCCTGGTTCGGGTGAATGCTCGCAATTTAGAGGAGTACGACGCTCGGGTTGAGAAACTACTAACCCACTTTGCTGAGTATGAAGTGGATATCCAAAATAAGGACCCATCTAGGTTAAGTCGGCTTCCTGGGGTGATCCGTGGGGATACCGGCAATGAACAGACTTTACTGGCCATAAATCTTGGAGCCAAAAGCTGGAGTGAGTGGGAGAATTTTACGTCAGATAATTTCCCGGCCATAGTTACACAAGAGGAGTTTTACAATGAGGACATATCTGAGCCTCCACCAATTATTGAGGGGCTACTAAATCGCCAACTCAGTCTTGTTATAGGGGGAAGCTCAAAGACATATAAGTCATGGACTCTGCTGGATATGGCCATCTCAACTGCTAACGGGACTCCCTTTTGGGGATTCGACACAACGGCAGGCAAGTGCCTTTACATAAACTTCGAAATTCCCGAATACTATATGAGGGAACGGGTTAAGCGGATATGTGATGCCAAGGGTCTCGATATACCATCAGAGAATCTATATATATGGAATCTCCGTGGCAGAGCACAAGCACTTGAAGCAATTCGGCCTAAGTTTACTAAAATGATGGCAAATGCGAACTTCGCTATGGTTATACTTGACCCGATCTACAAGACACTAGGTAACCGGGATGAGAATGCCGCAGGTGATATAAATTCGCTTATGAATGAGATGGAGCATCTTGCTCTTGAGACTGGAGCCGCTGTTGTTTTTGCAACACACTTTTCAAAGGGAAATCAGGCACAAAAAAGTTCTATTGATAGGATATCTGGATCGGGTGTATTTGCTCGATCACCTGATACCATATTGGTGATGACTGAGCACGAGGAGGATCATTGTTTTGCTGTTGAGTCAACAGTGCGGAATTATGAAACCCCAGAGCCATTTGTCGTAAAGATGGATTTCCCATTATTTAAGCGGGTGGATGAATTGGACCCAGCAAAACTCAAAAGGGCGGGTGGTCGTCCTGAAGCAGCCGATGTTGTTCCTGAGATTCTCAAGAATCTAAAGAAGGATGAGTGGACGGATCAACCGGACATCATCTCCCTCATGACAGAAAAGGGGCATTCAGTAAGCACGATTAAGAGGCAAATTCAAAAAGCGGTAGGGGAGTCTCGCATTATACGGGAGGCGTCACCGGGCAAGGCAAGTAAGTTAAAGCGATCGGACAAGATAAAGATAAAGCTTTAACCCAACCCAAAACCCATATATATAATATGATCTACCACCAAGGTGGGCTTTAAGAGCCTACCACCTTGGGGTGGACATGGAGCATGATGACATGACAAAGACGATTGGCAATGATGTGTACAACTCGCTCGGCGATAGGCTGGGCAGAATAAGTGGCCCCGTGTTTTCATTAAGGGAACAAGTTGGGAATGGATCCTGGTCATCAGACCCGGATGTGAAAATATGTGCTCATGCAATAATGGAGCATGGAGGGAGATTCAAATGGGTGTGGCTTTGTGACACAAGCACAGGTGACATATATAGCATCCCTGTAGAGGAGGTGCGAAAACTAAAATGCGATAAGGATGATAATCATTTAGCTAGATGGCCGGATGACTTTAAGCTCCTAGATCGCGAGGGGGTAGAAAGGCAATTAAGTGATATCTAGCATTGATGAAGGCGCGGGTGGAGATGTGGAGGCGATTGAGGCTGATCTATTAATACCAATCCTAAACTCCATACAAGTAACACCGGAGCCATGGCTTGTGTCATTACCTATTGTTGGGAAATGGATTTCCAGTCACATAAACAATTTATCTGCATCACGTGGATGGACTAAGGAATCTATATATAAGGGTGATCAACCAGTAGAGGTAACATGTGCTTCAAGTGAAGCGGGAGTTAATATTGTTCTTTTTGTGGAGGGATGGGAATATGCAAATCTAAAAACAAAGATAAAAGGAGAGAAATGAAAAATGTGGATACTACCGACCAGGAAATTACGTGCGTTGGCCTCTTTACCGGAGGAGGAGCGCTCGAACTCGGAGTTAGAAGAATTATGCCAAACCTGCGAGTCGTCGCTTATGTGGAGATCGAAGCCTATGCCGCCGCGCTCCTGGCAAAGAAAATCGAAAGGGGAGAGCTGGATGAAGCGCCTATTTTCACTGATGTTACCCAATTCCCGGCAGAAGAGTTTCGCGACAAAGTACACCTCGTCGTTGCCGGTTATCCATGCCAAGATTTCAGCACCGCCGGGAAAAGAGCGGGACTGGAGGGTAATCGCGGAAAGATGTGGGGATTCACCAGGGCAGTTGTATCTAGACTTCGGGCAAGAGCCTTCTTCGGAGAAAACGTCGAAGGACACCTCTCGCTTGGATTCGACACAGTTGTCTCTGACCTGGGAGATGATGGTTTCCTGGTTAAGGCAGGACTATATTCGGCGTTCGAGGTTGGCGCGCCTCATCTTAGAAAGCGAATTTTCTCACTCTCATTCAGGACAGACCCAAATGTCGAGCCATGGAGCAAGTCAAGAAAGGGAAACCAAGGATGGAGAGACCTTGAGGACGCTGAGTTCCAAGCAATTACCACAGGAAGAGTCGTCTTGGCCAACCCCACAGACGAGCGATGCGAACGGAGCAGCGAACCCGGAGAGGGATGCACACAGGAGGCAACTTCGGGATGTGGAGACAGGGATGGGCAACTGGGCGACACCAACAGCAAGGGATCACAAGGATACCGGGGAGAACACGGATTACGAGAAGGCGGCCAAGAAATGCAAGCTGGCGGGTCAAGTAATGTGGCCGACACCGACAACAGCCGAAGCCGGGAAGATATCAAATCAACCGAATTACGGACAAGTGGGATTGAGCAATCATCCCAGCATAGTGGGGGAGCCGGAGAGAGAGAAGGGGGAGAAGAGCAGGAAGAGTTGGCCGACCCCGGTAGTGACGGATTGCTCGGTGGAGGACTTGGACACATGGGAGAAGAGATGCGAGAAGCACGGGGAGCAGATGCAGAGACCATTACGAATAGCGGTTCAGCAGGATATGCGAGAGGAGTCCATGAAGAGTGGTCAATCAGATGGCCATCAAGACCCGGATGCAAACAGCACGACTGGGAAGCCCCTAGAGTCTTGGGCAACCCCGAACACGATGGATCACCTGCCACCAAGGTCGGAGGAGGCCACGGAGAAGATGATGACGGGGGCAAGAAAGGGGAGGACAGCACCAAGCAATCTTCGGGAACAAGTAGACCCCAAGACGATGGAGGCATGGGCAACCCCGAGGACATTGGATGCAGACGGGCTGATGATGAATGTGAAGAAGAGGGGACTACAGAAGGAGAACACACTTTGCGGTCAAGCGGCGAATCAAGTGAAGAGCAAGAAACTCAATCCATCATGGGTCGAGAGTCTGATGCTGTTACCCGCGGGTTACACTCAAATAGAATAGACAGGCTTCGGATGTTAGGTAATGGGGTGGTCTGGCTAAGTGCGGCAAAAGCCTTTAGTGAGTTGCTTGAGCAACAACAACAGGACTGGGGTTGACAATTCCCTTCTTTTTATGGAAGAGGCAAAGAAGAAGAAGAAAGGCACAGCCGCTATAGTGGCAACTGGGGCAGGCGCGGGTCTGGTTGGAGCAGACTACGCCTACTACAGGAAGCGCGCAAACGATAAAGCGATAAAAGCTGAAATGGCTAGGGTTGGCACTCAATCCAAAGCAGATATAGCAAAGTCTGGTGGCCTGAAAAGGTTCTTTCAGAAAAAAGAGCGAGAGAAGTATCGTAGGGCGCTCATTGATCAGGCCGCAACAGGTGGCCCCGGCAACACCTACGAAGTACCTCACGGTGCAACCACGGAGGGCATCACCAAAAGAGCCGCGGAGATCAAGAAGGCCGCAACGCAAGCCACAAAAAAGGGTGCTCGCCAATACGGTGGAGATATTGTCCGTCGCGCCAAACTTCCATTTCTTGGAGTCGCTGGTGCTCTTGCCGCAAGGAAGGCTTTGAAAAAAAAAACAAGGTAAAGCGCCGGGACCCTGAATATGGCACACCGGAGTTTAGAAGGCGTTATAGAGGAAATTAATGAATGCTGGGGAGCAATTTAGCCACGAACTCCGATCCCTATTCAATAGATGGGGTGAGGAATCCGACCTAGATGATCTCGAGTTAACCTTTTTGGCATGCGAAGCATTGAATGAACTTCTCGAAGAGGATGTCATTGAGTTTGAACTAGAAGACGATGTCTAAAATATCAGACAGAATCCCTAAGATACGGCAAATCATTGATAGGTTTGCTAATATTGCTGACCCCCATGAGAGAGCAATGCGTACAAAGGCAGCACTAAGCCAAGCGAGGATTGAGATGACCTCCCTGGGGCAAATCTTCGCGTTTGAGGTTAGTAAGCCCGGAGTCTATCATGGCAAGCGGGGAGTGGCTGGGTTTCCATTAGTTAAGCATGAATACATCGTGGTTGTGCCGAAGGATGAAAAGAAACTATCCCCGGAACAGCGCAAGCGCCTACAGAAGATAGGTAAAACACGTGGTATCGTCCTTGGTGGTTATCGTCAAAAGGTCGGTCGATCCAAGGGGCATAGACTAGTTTCCAGAATTAACCAGAAGGTTGATTACAAAGCCGCGAATAAAGCAAGGCTAGGCAAAGACCTTAAACACATCGGCTCCAGGGGTGCTAATAAGAGCCTACGTGATGCCATGAAGATAAGGAAGGAATACAAGAACAGGGATTATCCTTCCCACCTACCCAATCTGCTTGGTCGCAGGCAAAACTCCAATTCCTTTGCACGGGCCGCACTAAAGGAGATGGGGCATGAAAGGAAGACTAGTTTCTTTGCCCCTGGATCCAGAAAGAAACTAGACCTTAGAAAAGGTGGCTGATCACCGCCCAGTGCCTAGTCGCTTCAAAAAAGCCGCGGAAGAACCCGGGCCAATTGCCGATTACTCTTTAATTCGTATGCCTGATATCACACCAACAACCGCGAGCCAAACAACCGAGTGTTTGTTGTCCATATTGTGGATGGTCGTACTAATGTGCGGGCTATCGAAGCTCCCTTGCATAATAACCTCAATCTGTCAGTGCTTTAACCGAAAGGGTAAGGATGGGTCCGGTAGTTAGTACACTCATAGGCGCCGGGGTAAAACTTGGTGCGAATATTGTAAACTCCTGGCTTAACTCCAAGGATAGGCAACAGGAACTTGTCGCGGCTGAACGAGCCAAGCTGATTGATGAGCAGACTAAGTTGGTCATGGCAAATGCCAAGGACCCGTTTGTCCAGATGAGCAGACGTGTGTTATTTATGTCTCTCACATTTACCTTCTGTTGGCTAATCATATACTTCGCGACTCGCCCAGATATAGACTGGATGGTCTCAACAGGCGAGGGAGGCAAACTAAGCCTCTTCTCTTTCATATTTGGAGCCAAGAGTGGCACTATCCATGCCGGGGCTTTACTTGTCACATCCTTCGTTGATCTGATGTTCATGGTTATAGGATTCTATGCCATTCGCTCAAATAAGAAATAATGGAGGACTTGCTCAAAAATTACGGATTGCCGACGGCCATGCTCTGTGGCTTGTCTGTGTTTACCATGGCTATCGTTAACTTCCTGAAGGCGTTAATTACCAAGGAGCTTGCCGAGCTAAAGCACAATCAGGAGCTTCTGGCTAAAGAACTCCGTACCGTGCAGGACGATGTTGCTCGCATTGAATTAATGCTTCGATTGTCACATGACTACAAACACTCTGGCGGGCCGACTCCAGAGATGTCTCGCTTGGGCAAGGCCGGCACGGATGCTGAATTAAGGTAGTGGAGAGAGAGGCACTCATTGAGGTGTGTGATGATGGAACCTTTAATATCCGTGTCGCACAAGAAGGTTGGGGAACAATAGGTCCACGATACCTCCGGGGAGAACCAGGCCTACCCAAATATAAAGGGCTGGACTTCGAGGAAGCAAAGAAACAGATAGTTGTGTGGAATGAGTTTCTAAGGGCGCAAGACAACAAAAGAAGGAAAGGAAGAAGGAGATGAGTATTGGGACTATGTATATGTTAGGGGTGCTATGCCTCATGGTGGTTTTGGTGGTGGCATACATCACTCGTTGACAATCAGGTTCCTCATATGAGGAGGTTGCAACGACTAAGCTTACACGGCAAAAACGCCGCGGTAGAGCGAGATAAAGAGAAGAAGCGTCGCCAAAAGCGTCGCTATGTTCAGGATGTCTCCAAGATGACCAAGCAGTCCGCAGCTGGTGGCACAAGTCAGGAGTTTGTCTCCGCATTCGACTACCTTGAGTTCAAGGACAGGCCATCATATATGACAATCGAACCTGAACTCGTTGAGCATTGGGATCAGAGTTCACCCGAAGGTCAACGCTTTGTGAAGCGAGTAAGACGCCGGGAGCAAATCCTTGATGCACGAGCAATGCGAAGGTTTAAGAAAAACTTAAAGGTTGGTGGTGTAGCCGGGTTAGTGGGAGCAGGCGCTCTAATCTCTGCCCGCAACAAGAGGCGTGAACTCAGCTCACTAGGTGAGTTGATGGAGCTAAGAAACCCCTTTAAGAAAATTAGTGAAACTATTCGTGAGGTTAATGAACATACTCGCCGGAAGGATGAAGATGAAGCTAAAAATCGTCGCAAGGCTGGCCAGATAAGACGTGATCGTAAGGGTATAACATATGAGGTAGTTGCCGATGGAGGAGCTAATTGGACTGTGGATGGAAAGAAGTTTTATGACAGACCAATGCGTGATAAGCACACCGATAGAGCACTTCCTCGTAAGTACAAAAAGAGTGAGGTTATACAAGACCTTGAGTCACTAGGTGAGTTGATGGAGTTCAGGGAAAGAGGTGAACACCTTAGTAAATCAATGGAGAATTACTTGATCTCCAGTGGCGGCAGGCCACGCCCCTACTATGAGCATAAGACAGCAACAACCATGCGAAAGGAAAAGCCATGGTTTGAGACCAAGAAGGGCAAGGCCAAGAGAACTAGAGAAACGGAGATGAGAGCACGTAGAGAGCATTCTGCGCGTGGTTCAGCTAAACTGGCTCGTGCCATGGGTCGCTCCACCATTCTTGATCCAAGGTTTAATAAGGAGACTTACGCAAAGAGATGAGCGCGCTAGAAGAGATATTCGAGTTCGGGGAACTACGCATAGATAGAGCCGTCGATGCCACAAAGAGAGCCATAGGCAAATCATCCGACCTATTCGAGCAAGCCGCATTGAAGCGGAAGCTAAAGACTTTAGAGAAAAGAAAATATGAACTCAACAGGACAGGCAAGGATCGTGCGATCAAGTCACAACTGCGGAGATTCTGGAAGAACAACCCACCCGATAAGACCCCGGACTGGGGATATCCAACAGACCACGCATAATGAATAAAGTAAATCTAAGCGCACTCGATGAGATAATGGAGTTCGGCTCAATGAGCATGAAGCGACTTAGGAGAGCCAGACGGCATCTTCCTACCAAGGAAAGAATAGCCCGTATCACGGGAGACAGCCCTAGACAGAAATACAAGAAACAGGCACGAAGAAAGCGCCTTGGACCCGTGCAGTCCAAAAAGGGTTATCATGGGAAATATGTTGACGTAAGTGACATCGAGCGCCGAACCACACAAAAAGCCGGTGGCGAGCACCCCGCGGCGGCTATTCGGCGTAGAGAGAAAGAAGAAGCTTTGGCCCGTGCTCATGCAAAACGAATTGGTTCAACTGGAGGAGGGTCGGGAGTCGATTACCCGAGTCCTCTTGAAGCATCTCAAGCCACCGCGGCACTCAATAAGGAGTTTGATCTCACTCAACGAAGAATGCATGGAAAAAAGAGCTTCCGGGGCCATAGGCAATGAGAAGCCCATTCCAACCACAGCCTCCACGCGACAATCTCCGGCGTGTACTCCTTGGTGTAGCACTAGTGGCATTCACCGCATTCATAGCCATATGCATGTCCTTCCCATGGTAAAGGACAAGGCACAGCTGCGTAGTATAAGAAGAGACACACGCGCGAGGAGTGAGATCATGATGGGCTGCATAGCACAAACA
>Ga0209043_1000328_pt1 | contig 30442 bp, 24 predicted proteins | sample SaaInlV_100m_DNA_3_FD_184654 | JGI IMG/M metagenome (GOLD analysis project Ga0209043, IMG submission 184654) | Marine microbial communities from expanding oxygen minimum zones in the Saanich Inlet - SI037_S4LV_100m_DNA (SPAdes) (version 2) | ecosystem: Environmental > Aquatic > Marine >... | reverse complement strand
TTGAAGGCTTGAATCATGGCATTGTGGACGAACTTATCCCTGAGATCAAAGGTCCCGCTCATCGCTTTAAAGATTCTGCTTTGGATTCAGCAAAAAAAATAATAACGAAACATTTGAAATCTTTAGTAAAACAAAATGGAAAATCTCTCTTTGATCGCCGGATTAATCGTTGGAAAAAAATAGGTCAGTGGGAAGAGACAAATGAAGCCCATGTAGAGCAGATTCAAACCCCCGTATCTCGATTGCCACAAAAAATTGAAAATGGCTATGTTAAACGTCATGCCAAATGTTATGATAAAAAGGGAAACCATATTTATGATCCAGTTCGATTAAGCAAATTAAAATCAGATAATTATGTCTGTGAAACTTGCGGAAAACGAACGCTCCGTCCTTCGGCTTGGGATTATTTAGATTGGACGATTGATGACGGCTCTTTTTCTGAGCACAAAGAAACACGTTTGATTATTGATAAAGATATTTTGAGGTTTCCTGATTATAGCGAAAAGTTAGAAAGTGCACGAAAACGGACAGGATTGATGTCTGCTATGCTCACAGGATACGGGACAGTTTTAGGCGAAAAAATTGTAATTTGTGTTACAGATTTTGGATTTTTGGGTGCTTCTTATTGTATGAGTTCTGGAGAGAAAATTTGGCAAGCTGCAGAGCAAGCCATCAAACAAAAAATCCCTATGGTTATTCAAGCCGCGGGTGGGGGCGCAAGAATGCACGAAGGCTGTTCTTCTATGGTGAGCATTCCCAAAGCTCATGTGGCGATTTCTCGCGTGGAGCGAGCTGGATTGCCTGTTATTACGATCATTACCGATCCAACGTTGGGAGGAGTGGCTATTGGCGTAGCTTCTCGTGGGGTAAGGCTTTTTGAGAAAAATGCAGGCCATATTGGATTCTCAGGAAAAAGAGTGATAGAACAATTTACAGGCAAAGAAACATCGCAAGATTTTCAAAGCACCGATTGGCTTAAAAAGCATGGACATGCAAATCGCATCGTGGCACCAAAAGATTTAAAAGAACAAATAAAACAATTGATCATTAATCATTGATAATTTCTCATTATAGTTTATTTCCATCCATTCTCATTTAACCAAGCCAGCGCCTCTTCCTTTTTTTGCTGATTAATTAAAAAATAGACTCTATCCTTCTTTTTGGCTTCATAGAGATTATCAATAGGTTCAACTTTTTTATCTCGGCGAAGCATGAGCGGAAGAAGCATATTTACCATTTCGGGATCTGTTAATCTGTGCTTTTCGTCCGCTCCATTAAAAGCATAAGGATGGATTTTCACTGTCTTTTTTTGAAGCCACCGGCTCCATTGTTCCATATCCGCTTCTTGTCCAAAAGGAACCCGAGCACCTATTTCTGTAAGCATATCTTGTGTAATACCATCTGATTTATTTTTGATGCCAGTAAGAATAATCAATTTTTTCTCAAAATATTTTGCCCGTTGAGAAAAAATAAAATTCACTTCTTCATTTCCTGAAAGAGCAATCAGTCCTTTGCGTGTGTCTGGTTCTGCCCGTTGAAGAACCCGCTCATCTAAGGCGTTTCCATAAAACACTTTAATCCCTTCATTTTCAGCAAGCTGACAAGCGCGAGGATCTTCGTCGATACAAACCACATCTTGCCCCGATTTAATGAGAATGCGAGCAAGCAAGCGTGCCACGCCATGAGCACCTAAAAGTATCCATCCCGATTCTTTTTTGCGTTTGAGTGAAAGTGCAGATGCGGCCCATCCGCCCGTAAATCCTGCAAATAAAACTGTAATTATAATCACTAAAAAGACAAGGGCACGTAATTGACTTCCTTCAAAACCATGAATATCTAATTCAAAAGCAAAGAGGGATGCCACCGCTGCGGCGACGATTCCACGAGGTGCAATCCATGAAATGAGTATTTTTTGTTTAGCATTTAAAGAACTGGTGGCCGTAGATGAGAATACACTTAAAGGACGGATAAAAAACATCAGAACGAAGACAGTCAATAAACCGCCCCAACCGAGAGCCTGAATTTCTACAAGGCGCACATCCGCAGCCAAAATGACAAAGAGCATGCCGATCATAAGGACGGTTAATTGTTCTTTGAATTCTAATAATTCCCGGTGGATATAGGTTTTGGAATTACCCAAAACCAAACCAGCAATCGTAACCGCCGCAATGCCACTTTCAGGACTGGTGGAATTTGATATTTGAAAGAGAGCAAAAACCCAAGAAAGAATAAATACATTTTCCAATCCTTCCGGAACGAGTTTTCTTTGTTTGAGTAAAAGACTCATGATAAAACCACCCCCAAGACCAAAGAGCGTGCCAATAAAAAGTCGCGTAACAATATGCCAAATTCCAAGCACAAAACTAAGACCAGATGGACTAATTGCGACCTCAAGTGCAACCACAGCAATGATTGCTCCAATGGCATCCAAAAGGATTCCCTCGGCTTCCAAAATCACACTAACAGAATGATGAACTCGAACTCGTTTTAATAAAGGTGAAATAACGGTTGGACCGGTTACAATTACCAGTGTTCCAAATAAAATGGCCATTCGCCAATCCCATCCGAGGAAAATTTTAGCACACAAAGTGCCTCCTAAAAATGTGATGAGAGCACCAAGCGTTATCAAGCCTTGAATCGATCGTCGTTCTCTGCGAATACGTTTGAGCTTGAGATTCATTCCTCCTTCAAAAAGAATGATAGCGACCGCAAATCCTACAATAATGTGTAAGGATTCACCCAAACTTTCAGGTTGAATCCAATTGAGCATATCGGGACCAAAAAGAACACCAAAGGCGAGTAAGAGAACAATCCCCGGAATGCGAATATGTTGAGCAAGGACTTGTGCGCCCATACCAATCGCCATTGCGAGGCCAAGTGTTAAAGCGGGATTATGCATAGAATAAGTTACGCGATAAATTTTGAGCTTGAAAAATATTTTCTATTATTCAAATCGGACAGCCCCAAAAGGACTCTTTTAGGGTCTTTTAACAGACGATTCCTTCGCCGCCGCGTCTTGCATCGCCAACGGCTTCAGTTTTTGTTACCGCATTTACACCACCGAAAAATAAATTTTGTTTATCCCAAGCATGGATGTCATAACCATTCAAATTATTTTCTATGTCAATGTGAGGTTCGTAATGGAGCGTATTTCCTTCGAGATGAATACGAGGCGCTTTCACAGCTTCGTCTAAAGTCATGCCTTTTGAAATTACATTCAAAATAACTTGTGCAATGGCAGAGCGAATCCGATTACTTCCGCCAGAGCCTAAAACCATTTCGACGCCTTTCTCACCCATTATGACGGTTGGCGACATCATGGTTGGGAGTCGGCGCTGTCGCGGCCATTGATGAAACCCCATTGGATTTAAATCTTCTTCCCCAAGCATATTGTTGAGCATAAGCCCCAATTCCGAAATAAAATAGCCACATCCTTCTCCATTTGTGGTGGTCACACTGGCGGCATTTCCTTCTTTGTCAATTATACTGACTTGGGTTGTTTCTCCTCTAGAAAAAGGGTCAAGATTATTTAAACTTACTTGCGAATTTGACTCAAAATATTGAAGATAACGGTTAAATATTTTATCATCCAATATTTCAGAAATTTGTGTTTCATTATTTGGATTCGTGCAGATTTCATGCCGAACATTAGATGCAAGTTGCATCGCTTGAACCAGAGTTTGAAGATCCCATTTGTTTTTTTGCTTCGTTTTTTCTAAGAGCTGAAGCACAAAAGTAATTAAGGTTCCTCCTGTTGCTGGAGCTGGATTCGTAAAGATAGTCTTTCCTTGAAAAGTGCTCATTAATGGAAACCGTTCTATTACTCTATAATTTTCAAGTGCACTTTTAGTGAGTAAGCCTTGTTCTCCTATAGCACTTAGGATGATTTTAGCACCCTCTCCTTTATAAAAGAAATCAGCTCCCTCTAAAATTAAATTTTCCAATAGATCTGCAAAAGCAACGTTTTGAAATAGAGCACCTTTTTTTATCAATTTCCCCTTAGGTTTAAATTGCTTTTCGCCAGCTTTAGAATGACTAAGAATGGGTTCTAAAATCTGAAATAAATAGCCTTGGGCTTCATCAATAATCACACCATCTTTTGCGGCAACGATGGCTGGTTCTAAAACGGCTTTCAAAGGAATTTTCCCCAATCTTTCATGCACTTTTAAAAGTCCTGCTACATTTCCAGGAATAGCAACAGATCCCTTCCCAATATGAAAAGCTTGTTGGCTGGGACCAAAATCTATGAGGACATTAAAAAAATCGAGCTGTTTATTGGGCTGAGGTTCAGGTGTGTCTACAAAAAAGTCAAAGAGTACTGGCGTTTTATTTATGGGGCAAGCTAAGAGGGCACCGCCACCGCCAGGTCCCGTTAGATTATATTCTGCCACCATTGAGGTAAAGACCGCACCCACACTTGCATCAAAAGCGTTGCCGCCATTTTCAAGAATTTGATAGGCCGCTTGAGCAGTGATTTTATTACCGCCAGCAATCGTTCCATATTTTAACATATCTAAAAAAATACGGGAATATCCTAAGCTTTACAAATGAATCTATTTCAATAAAATAAGTTTTTGTGTCTGAACCTGAATTCCTGATGCCAATGTCACAAAATAAATTCCAGTAGAATAATTGGATGCATTCCATTGAATTTTATGATTTCCTGGTTCAATCATTCCATCCAATAATGTGTCTATCAATCGACCATTAATATCATATATTTGTAGAGACGCAGTAAGCCGTGTTTTTACAGAAAAACGAATGGTGGTGCTTGGGTTAAATGGATTGGGATAATTTTTGAACAAAGAAATGGATGGAAGCATTGCAATGTTTCCTTCGTCAAGGTTCAGAGGTGCGGTAGAAGCGCAATCATTGATATAGGCCGAACTTTCTTCAGCGCTAAACGTTAATGTTGCTGTAGAATCTTTACAGATACATCGCCCGTCATTCTCGTTATAAGTAATGTGAGAGGCATTAAAGGAAAAGGCCTTATAGGCACATTGTTCGAAAGATAAAGGTCCATTCACGGTTTGGGTACTGTGAGTCCAATTGCTAAAAAAAGTATTACCCCCTTGCCAGTAATTATTGCCATTTTCACCTTGAAAATCACAAGACTTAAAAAATAAAATATATAATATCCCTGTCGTATGCGCCCCGCCACCGATATTAACAGCGATGGTTCCATCGCCCCGCAAATCGCCCAAAAAAGACATAGATCGAGAGAATCTTTCTGGATTTTCACTGTTTAAAGTAAGGTCAAATCCACCTTCAGTATTGTTGATGCGTTGAAACGTTTTAACGGATTTATCCGAATTCAAATACAAAACATAAGCATAACCTTCGTTATATTGATTTGCGCCAGTCATTAAGTCGGGAATTTCATCTCCATTCAGATCCCCAACCGCACAAAGGGCATGGCCAAACATGGCTCCGTTGGAATTATTATTGTTACTTGCTTCTGGAAGTATCTCATCAAACCCGCCTTGATTTTCACCGATTTTTAATTTAGATAACACTTGATAATCCGTTCCATCCAAAGATAAAATCCAAATTGCCCCTCGTCCACCATCCGCTTTATAGGAGCCAACAGCTAATTCAGGATTTCCATCCCCATCTAAATCGCCAAGCATGGCAACTTCCCGACCGCCAAAACCATCCCCATTTTCCAATCCATCTCCAAATCCGCCTTGTGTTGAACTAATGGTAACAGTACTTGAATCAATAATTGTGGATAAGGAATCCAAAAACAGAATGTCAATGGCGCCTCGATGGTTCCCGCCATCATTGGACATGGGATTGCAGACGACCAAATCAATCCGGCCGTCGTTGTTAATATCGCCGATTGCGGATAAACCTTGGGAAATGACAGGACTATTTTTTACATAATTTTTTACGGTACCATCACTATTAAGATGGAGAATATAGAGGGAATTATTTGGAGGGGAAATAGCCGTAACGGCAATATCTGGGACGGAATCGCCATCGTAATCACCAATCCCCGCAACACCATAACCAAAATAATTGGATGCATTGAGCGAATCTGTAAAACCACCTTCGAGCATAGAAATTTTTTGATTGGATTGAACAGTCCCGTCTTGATTCATAAATAAAATATAGACAGCACCGGCGTCGGTTTGGCCATCATCATCAGAGCGGGCACCCACGACTAAATCTACGACACCATCCCCATTGATATCACCCGCTTTATCGTGGTCACGACTAAAACGATCCGCCATGTCTAAATCTGCATCAAAACCGGAGGCCCCTTCTTGAATTTCCACAAAATAATCTGGACCAAATATCGCCACAGTTTGGCTCAAGCTCAAACTGAAGATAAATAAAAAATAAAAAATGTGTTTGCTCTTCATCTTTGTGATCCCCCTTTTTTAATCATAGATTAAGAAAAATTAGACGTGGATAAAGACGAATGGTTAAAAATTATTTCAACAAAAACAGGCAGGAGAAAAATAAGTATTTTGTCAAATATTTTATTCACAATATATGGGAGTCTAATCTAAATGGATAAGCGCAATTCCAGCTTCTTCGGCATGATTCAAAATACGTTCATCCCGATAAAACTCGTCATAATAAATTGCAATTATCCCAGAATTAGCAATGAGTTTGAAGCAATGATAACAGGGAGAAGCGGTCACATAAATTTCAGCATCTTTGATGGCTACGCCATTTTTGGCTGCTTGCACAATGGCATTGGCTTCGGCGTGAGTTGTGCGGACGCAATGCCCATCTATCATTTCGTGTCCCAGTTCATCACAATGGGGAAGTCCTTTGATGCTTCCATTATACCCAGTGGATAAAATGGTTTTGTCTCTCACGATAACGGCGCCCACATGTTTGCGATCACAGGTGGAACGGGTCGCAACTTCTGTTGCGATATTCATGAAATATTGCCCCCAAGAGGCGCGAGTTTTTTCTTTTGTCATGGTCATAATTTATAAAAGCTCATTTTGATTTATACATCTTTTTGATTAAAAACTTCTACTGCATATCGAGGTTCGCCATAATAGATTTTTTGCGCAACTTGTGCTAATTGTGCCGTAATAATAAGATAAGCCCAAGTGGGAATTGGAACCTCAGCACAGCCTTTAATGATAACTTTTTTCCCTTTATATTGAGTCCAATCCGTTTCCGCCACTTGATTACGAAATGATTTCTCTTTTAAAATTCCACCATCTAAAAAATGATCCAGATATATTGTATCTAAAGCCATGGTTACCTCAAAAATATTTTTTAGTTGATTCAATGCTTTTGCATAAAGCATCAATATCACTTTTAGCATTATAAATATGAAAACTTACTCGCGCGGTAGAGGGAACACCTAACTTTTTCATGATGGGTTGAGCGCAGTGATGGCCAGTACGAATCGCGATGCCATCTTGATTCAGAAACGTAGCTAAATCTTGTGCATGAATCTCATCAATATTAAACGAAATAACCGGCCCTCGATTGGCTGGACCATAGATATTGAGTCCAGAAATCTTCCCCATTTGTTCAAGTGCATATTGGGTTAGTTCATTTTCTATTTCTTCGATGGTTTCCATGCCAATTTCATTCATATAATCAATCGCAGTGCCCAGCCCAACTGCTTGAGCGATATTTGGCGTGCCAGCTTCAAACTTATAGGGAATTGCATTCCATGTGGATTTTTCCATTGTCACTTTGTTGATCATTTCGCCTCCACCTAAAAACGGATCCATACTTTCTAAAATTTCTGTTTTTCCAACAAGCGCTCCGACGCCGGTTGGGCCAAACATCTTGTGACCAGAAAAAGCCATAAAATCACAATCAAGTTTTTGGAAGTCTACCTGTTTATGCGGTACGCTTTGTGCAGCATCAAGCATCGTAACGGCGCCGACAGATTTTGCTTTTTGAATCAAAGCTTCCACAGGATTAATGGTTCCTAAAACGTTGGATTGATGAATGATAGAAAAGAGCTTCGTTTTTTCAGTAAAATAATCGTCCACATTTTCTAAATCTAAAAGTCCATTGGGATTCATGGGAATATATCTTAAGGTAGCGCCTGTCGCTTTCGCCACCATTTGCCATGGCACCAAATTGCTATGATGTTCCATTTCTGTGATGAGAATTTCATCCCCTTTTTTGATATTATTCCGCGCCCAAGCATAAGCCACAAGATTAATCGATTCGGTAGTACCGCGGGTAAAAATGATATTTTTTTCCGAAGGAGCATGAATAAACTCTGCAATTTTTCTTCGAGCACCTTCGTAAGCCTGGGTCGCTTTTTCGCCTAAGTCGTATAAAGCCCGATGCACATTTGAATTTTTTTCGCGATAAAATGTTTCTACCGCGTCAATCACAACTTGAGGTTTTTGAGTGGTGGAAGCAGAATCCAAATAAATTAATGATACATTTTCGGCAAAAATGGGGAAGTCAGATTTGATGTTTTGTAAATGGTCCAAATTAAAATAGCCCTAATTCTAGTCGAGCTTCTTCCGTCATCATATCTCGGTTCCATTGGGGTTCCCAGACCAATTCGACTTTTACGTCTTCTACGCCAAAAATGCCATTCACTTTTCGTCGGACTTCATCTGCAATCACATGACCCATTCCACAGCCAGGCGCAGTTAATGTCATTTGAATATCTACCAATTTCCCTTCATCTAAGTCAGAGATTTCGCAACCGTAAATCAATCCCAAATCCACGATATTAACAGGGATTTCTGGATCATAGCACGTCTTCATTTGTTCCCAAACTAATTTTTCTGTCACAGGCTCTTTGCTTATTTCTGTTTTGTCTTTCTTCAAGGAATCTAAGCCAAGTGAATCAGCGTTTTCATCACGAATTTGCGCCATGTTTCCATTGATGAGCACAGTATAATTTCCACCGAGGGATTGGGTGATTCGGACCAATTCTCCTTCTTTGAGTGTAATTATGTCACCAGAGGGAACGAGATTTGCCTCCACGTCTCTATTTAGCTGTATGGAATCTGTTGGATGGCTCATTTTTGAATCTCACTTTGAATTTTTTCTATGGCATTCATAAATCCATTGCTTCTTTGTCCGCTGATGGATCCGCCAAGGCCGATGGCTTCTAAGAGTGTTTTGCTCTCAATGGACAGTATGGCTGACTGATCTTGCCCTGCAATGAGTTTTTCCAATAGGCTCAATAATCCTTTGACAATCAAGGCATCAGAGTCCGTTTGTATTGCATAGGTTCGATTTTCATTTTTGATTATTTTTACCCAAGCATTTGAAGAACATCCATAGATACGATTTTCTTCGATAAAATCTTCTTTTTTTAGCCCAGGCGCTTTTTGTCCGAAGTCAATGAGTTGAGCATATTTATCTTTTGGATCATCAAAAAAATTGAATAAATCCTGCATATCTTGGAGTAAGAGAGGGATGGGAAGTGTGTTCATGCGTTGCTGTTTAGCCAGTTTTGTAAATGGGATTGAATCATTTTTTGCGTCGCTTCATGTTTGATAGATTCTATCATTTCGCTTACGAAGCCCTGCACCAATAAATTTTTTGCCGACAAGATATCTAGTCCTCGGGATCGTAAATAAAAAAGCGATTCTTCATCTAAAGCTCCAGTTGTAGAGCTATGTGCACACTTTACATCATCCGCATCAATTTCTAACTGAGGAATAGAGTGGACGAAAGCATTTTTGGACAGGAGCAAATTTTTATTGGATTGATGAGAATCTGTTTGTTGTGCATTTTTTCTTACAATGGTTCGTCCAGAAAAAACGCCGGAAGATTTATCCTGCAAAACGGATCTAAAATTTTGATGGCTAATACAATTTGCCACTTGATGATCTATAATGATATGATGATCCAAATGTTGATTATTTGTAGAAAGGGCAAGCCCATCTAATCGACAATATGCCCCTTCGCCCTTGAGTTCTGCACGAAGATTTAAACGTCCTAATTGGCTCCCATTTGCAAATTGAAAAAAGGAATAATGACTATCATCTTCTTGCTGAACATGAATATTTGCCATATTGCTAACCGTATTTGCATTTGATTGAATGCGAACATGATCGAGCTTGGCATTTTCCCCAATTGAGACAAATACAGATTCATTTTGGAATGCTGATTCAGAATCCCCCACGTGATGTTCGATAATGGAGAGAGAGCTGGCATTTCCTAAATCAATATGAACTCGTGGTGAGATCATGAGATTTTTTGTGCTGGAAGTAATGAATAAAATACGAAGGGCTTTTTTGATTGCCATATTTTTTTCGATGACAAGGGCTATTCCGCTATCCATAAATGCCGTGTTCAAAAGATCAAATGGCGTGTTTTTTGCTTGAGTAAAACCGTCGTTTTTATGGGTGAGATATTCCAATCCAGACATAAGGCTTACGCCATTTTCTAAGGAAGAAATAGAATTTTGTAGATGTCCATTAAAAATGACAATGGTATGGGTATCTTCGATTTCGTAAGCAGAAATATCTAAGTCATCTTGAGGCGCATCTTGGATTTCTGATAAAGAAAAATCCTGTTTTGTAATAGGACTTAAATTGGTAAATCGCCAGTCTTCCCATTTTTTTGTAGGAAACCCAAGGTCAAGAAATTGGGCAAAAGCCTCTTTTCGCATGGGATGAACTGTATCTGAAAAATAATCTCGATTCATCATTTTATCAAATTCTTTTTGTAGATGGTTTAAGGTCATTTTTCTAACCAAGCGTATCCTTTTTCTTCTAATATGCTTGCAAGAGACATGTCGCCAGATTTTACAATTTTGCCATCAATCAGCACATGAATAAAATCGGGCTTCAGGTAATTCAACAATCGTTGATAGTGCGTAATAACCAAAAATGAATTTTCAGAAGAACGATATTGATTAACGCCATTGGCGACAATTTTGAGCGCATCAATATCTAATCCAGAATCCGTTTCATCTAAGATGGATAATTTGGGTTCTAATGTAATCATTTGTAAAATTTCATTTCGCTTTTTTTCTCCGCCAGAAAAGCCATCATTCACTGCTCGCTTTAGATATTTTTCATCAATATCAACAGCCTTAATTTTTTCACGAATAAGCTTCAGAAATCCTATGGCATCCAATTCTTCTTCATCTCGATGTTTTCTGTGAGCATTAAGGGCAGCCTTCAAAAAGTACGTCATATTAACACCAGGGATAACCACCGGATATTGGAAAGACATAAAAACGCCATCTAAAGCACGAGTTTCAGGGCTTTTCTCTAGGAGAGATTCATTTTGATAAATGACATCCCCTTTTGTAATCGCATAGCCTTCTCGTCCAGAAATGATATTTGCAAGCGTGCTTTTTCCCGAACCATTTAATCCCATTATGGCGTGCATTTCACCGGGTTTAATATTCAGGTTTATTCCTTTGAGGATTGATTTGCCATCAATACTGGCGTGGAGATTTTTAATTTTTAGCATGGTTTTTCTTTGATTAATAATGTGTTATAGTAATTTTTCAATAATGATTTCTGAATATTTTAACCCACACTTCCTTCTAAGCTGACTTCCATGAGCTTTTGTGCTTCCATTGCGAACTCCATAGGGAGTTCAGCGAAGACATCTTTACAAAATCCATTGACAATCATCGAGACTGCATCTTCGGTAGAAATACCTCGTTGATTGCAATAAAAAAGTTGGTCTTCTCCAATGCTGGATGTTGTGGCTTCGTGTTCCATTTGCGCGCTTGGATTGCGAACATCAATATAGGGAAAGGTGTGGGCGCCACACTGATCGCCAATGAGAATAGAATCACATTGAGAAAAATTACGAGCATTCTCTGCATCTTTCATGATCTTGACTTCACCGCGATACGTGTTTTGTCCTTTTCCAGCTGAGATACCTTTAGAGATAATGGTGCTTTTGGTATTTTTTCCTATGTGAATCATTTTGGTTCCTGTATCTGCTTGTTGATGATGATTTGCCATAGCAACGGAATAGAATTCCCCAACCGTATTATCGCCCTTTAAAATGCAGCTGGGATATTTCCATGTAACAGCAGAGCCGGTTTCAACTTGGGTCCAAGAAATTTTTGCATAATCCCCTTTACAAATACCACGCTTGGTTACAAAATTATAAATGCCACCTTTTCCCGTTTCGGGGTCACCAGGATACCAGTTCTGAACCGTTGAATATTTTATCTTTGCATTGGAATGGGCGACTAATTCCACAACGGCAGCGTGCAGTTGATTCTCATCTCTTTGTGGTGCGGTGCATCCTTCCAAATAACTCACGTAACTATCATCATCGGCCACGATTAAAGTCCGTTCAAATTGACCCGTATTTTGAGCATTAATTCTAAAGTAAGTGGAAAGTTCCATGGGACAACGAACCCCTTTGGGAATATAAACGAATGATCCATCGCTAAAAACAGCTGAGTTCAGCGCCGCAAAATAATTATCTGTATAAGGGACTACAGAGCCAAGATATTTTTGAATCAGTTCAGGATGGGAATGGACAGCCTTGGAAAAAGGCGTAAAAACAACCCCATGTTTTTTGAGTTCTTCTTTAAAAGTGGTGGCAATAGAAACGCTATCGAAAACCGCATCTACAGCAACTCCAGAGAGCATTTTTTGTTCTTCCAATGGGATACCCAATTTATCGTATGTACGTAAAAGTTCAGGATCGACTTCATCTAGACTTTTGAGTTCTTTCTTTTTTGGTGCAGAAAAATAACTAATGCTTTGATAGTCTATGGGTTTATAATTGATTTTTGCCCATTTGGGTTCGGTCATTTTTAGCCAATGTTGATACGCTTTTAATCGCCATTTCAAAAGCCATTCTGGTTCCCCTTTTCGAGATGAAATATTTCGGATAACATCTTCATTTAAGCCTGGCGGAATGGTTTCTTGTTCGATTTCGGTGACAAAGCCGTATTCGTATTCCTTGTTTAGCTTTTCACTAATGATTTTCTGTTCGCGCATGATTTAAATTAAATTTTAGACAGAAAAACTGGTTCCACAACCACAGGATCTTTCCGCATTTGGATTAGTGATTTTGAATCCACCATTTAACATATCGTCAGAAAAATCAATCGTAATATCTTTGATGTAAAGCCAGCTTTTGAGATCGCAAAAAATATTTAAGCCACTGCTTTCAAAAACTTTGTCAAATTCACCTTGTTTTTTGTCAAAAGACATCTTGTACGTCATGCCAGAACAACCACCGCCTTCCACGCCCATACGCAAAGCGAATCCATCTTTCCCTTCATTTTTCATTACGTTTTTAAGATGGTCAGATGCTTTTTCCGTGACAGTGATGCTTCCATCCATAAAGGATGTTTGATTTTTTGTAGCTTCCATTATTCCCACTCCGTTTTGATATTTTGACTTTGAGGTTTTGCTGTTTCTGTCGGCGCAAATCCAAGTTTTATTCGTGCTTCGTCGCTCATCATTTCTGGATTCCAAGGTGGCTCAAACGTAACTGTAACTTCCACATCGTTCACTTCGTCCATCGCCGATACTTTTGCTTTAATATCATCCGCCATTTGATGCCCCATGCTACAACCGGGCGTTGTCAACGACATGGTGATTTTTACATCAGATTTTTCCTGTTCTGTGCTTTCAAAATCAATGGAATAAATTAGTCCAAGACTCCATAAATCCACTGGAATTTCTGGATCAAAACATTGTTTAAGCACATCAATAATTTTTGGTTTTAAGGTATTTGTCATACAGCTCTCGTAATATCATTTAGTGAAATATTATTAAACATCTCTCGAATAGAATCATTGATTCTTTGAATAGGTGTTCGGATAGAGCAAGATCGGATTTGTTCACAATCAGAATCGAAAGAGCAATCCATGAAACCCATGGGTCCTTCTATGATTTCAAAAAAGCTTGTCATCTTTATTTTTGAAGGATCTTGTTTGAGTCGATATCCTCCCTGTGGACCTTTAACCGCTTCCACGATTTTTGCCCGCGCAAGGAGCTGCATGGTTTTGGCAAGAAGCTCATAAGGGATGTCATTTTGTAGGGCAATTTCCTTCACAGAAGTAAGGGATTCGTCACCTTTTAATTGCATCTGACTTAATGCAATGAGTGCATATTCTACTTTGCGTGTAATTTTTAACATAAATACGACCTATTTGGTCCTGTATATTACAATAAAATGGTTTTGGAAGCTATTTGTATTTAAGACTAAAATAGTCTGATATAGATTTAATTTACAGAAATAATAAATTCATTTGGTTCAATTATATCTCCAATGATTTTTGCCGGTTCACCAAAAGATTTAAGGAATTTCTCCCCATCATCAGCTGGAAGCGCAATCAGTAATCCGCCAGAAGTTTGTGCGTCCGCAATCATCAATTTATCTACTTCACTTAAGGCTTCACTAAAAGAAACGACCGCATTCACATAATCTAAATTACGCTTGGTCCCCCCAGGAACAATGCCTGATTCGGCTAAGTTGCGAACGCCGGAAAAGAAGTGTAATTTTCCAAAGTCCAAATTAGCTGAAACTCGACTTGCTTCACACATTTCTTTTAAATGTCCTAATAGTCCAAAACCAGTAACGTCTGTAACGGCGTGGACATTTAAACCGTCTAAAATATCCGCGGCTTTTTTATTCAATCTTGCCATTGATTCTGAAGCGACTTTGATACTTTCTTCTGAAGCAGTTCCTTTTTTTGTGGCCGTTGCAATAATCCCCGTCCCCAATGGTTTTGTTAATATGAGTACGTCTCCCGATTGAGCTGTTGAATTTTTCCAAAGATTTTTTTCTTCTACTTCTCCCGTAACTACCATACCATATTTTGGTTCTTTATCATCAATAGAATGTCCGCCCACAATCGGGATCCCCGCTTCAGCCGCTTTGTCTGCGCCTCCTTGCAAAATTTCAGTGAGAACAGATTTGGGCAAATCATTAATGGGGAACCCAACAATATTCAATGCGAAGAGGGGCTTTCCACCCATTGCATAAATATCAGACAAAGCATTGGCAGCAGCAATTTGTCCAAATTGATAAGGGTCATCAACGATAGGTGTAAAAAAATCTACTGACTGTACCAGTATTTTACCATCATCAAGACGCACTGCGGCCGCATCATCGGCGCCATCAAAGCCCACAACGACGGAATCATCTATTGGCACTTTAAGATCGCCCAAAACTTGAGCGAGGTCATTCGGACCTATTTTACATGCTCAACCAGAGCCATGACTTAAAGTGGTGAGTCGTATTTTATCTCGATCTGTCATGGTTCAAATTAGCTTTTATTCTGAAGAAATAGGAGCGATTTTGAAGCTTGGATTAAATTAATTTAGCAAGATTAATACTTGTTGTATTATATATAGTCAAAAATAATTGAATAATCCATTAATTATTAGAAAAAAATAAAAATACAATAAAAATAATATATATTCTATTAAAATATGTTGAATTCTTCTTCTTCAGTTAGTACCTTTTTTTAGAAGAAACATCCATTAATTAAGAAATAGGAGTTAATTATGAGTAAGTATACTAATCTATTTGTCTTGGCATTTTTGTTTTTCTTTGCCTGTCAGGAAAAAATAAACCAACCCACAGAATTACTAAGCTATAACGGCAAAATAGTTACTGAAACTGTTGCTCCTTTCTTAGGTGGTGGGGACGGATCTTTATACAGAACAGTTGCACCGACTGGTCAGATTGAACAATCACCACCTTATGGAACTGTATATGGGCATGAAAGCGACCCCAACAATGTTTATCTTTCTCGTGGTGAAGAACGCCTACCCTCCGGCTCTTGGACAGATCAAGTTAATAATGAAACCTATACAACAACTTTATTCAACGATGGGACTATTACATTTGAAAATCTAACTGTTGTTACAATATCCAATGCTGTTAATACACATTATTTGAATGAAAATGGAGACTGGATTAATATTGAATCAGATATAACCGTACAAGCAAAAGCTGTTACAACCGGATCAAACGGTGTTTGTGATATTTCAACAGGCGATAGAGGTGTATTGATGGCCGGCGGTGGCGGAGGAATAAATTAATATGGTTTCAATTAAAACATTTATAAAACCCGATTTTTTTACAGAAGATTCATTATTTGGTTATTATAACCAGATTGGTTTTTTTAATCAGGATGAGCTTTCCATCGTTTGTTCTAATTTTAACCCAGATGTTATAGATAATATTGAATTGAAATCTGCCATTTATACTAGTATTGGTAGATTATTTTTTTTAGAAGGTGATTTTATCCGGGCAAAAGAATTGTTTCACTGTGCGCAAGAAATAATAGAAGCACGCCCCGATATGATTAAGGGAGATTACCGGGCTTTTCTGTATTATGAAATGTGTTTGTTCTATCGTGTATTACAGGACAAAAAATTATCTGAACAATACGCAAACCAGGCAAAACAACACGTTAAATCAAAAAATCTTCTTATGCTTATTAATTATCAGTTAGAAACATTCCAGGCTGAAAATAATTCAGTAATGATTGCCATTATGCAAAAGCGTGTTAATGAATTTTTCAAGAACAAAATTTATTATCAGTATGTCATTGGTCTATCACGCCTTGGATTTATCCATCTAGCAAATGGAGAGATGGAAACGGCTAAAGATTATTTAATTAAAACAGAAACAGCAGCAAAAAAATACAAGATACCTTACATGTTAGATATTGCCTTAAATGGATTGGGATACTGGTACTATGAAAACGAAGAATATCAAAAAGCGTTGGATGCGTTATTTATAGTGGTTGAATCCGCAAAGAGTAACTATGTCAAGGTGTTGGCATTGGAAAACATTGCACTTACGTACCATAAAAAATACAATTATGATAATGCCGTGGATTACATGGTTAAAGCATACAATATAGCAAGTATCCATCATGTTGTCTCCCAGATTCCCGAAGAATGTATGCTTATTGGTAAATGGTATGATGAGCACCTGAATAAACCAGAACAAGCGTTGCATTATTATAAATTAGGGTTTGATCATGCCGTTAAGCAGGTGGACAATGGTTTAGGTTTTAATGGACCCCGTCGGCTTGCTATCATGGAATATGTGAGTTATTCACAGAAGCTGAACTTTAGAAAATTAAAAGGTATTGTTGTTGAAAAACCATTTGAATTTGCATTGGGAAAAAAATGGGTAGAAATCAAACCTCTGTTTCAATATCATTTAATCATGTATCACCGCAACCAAGCGGCTACATCCAATGATTTTCTAAAACGCATGGGGTTGACTTCAAATTCTTATTACAGCAAGCAACGCCAAATAAAGAAGAAAGGATATCCTGTCCCGCGGTTAAAAGAAATGTTAAGCCAAACACCATCGGAAATATTAGTACAACCTTTACAGCTTTATATTGCAGAAAAACTTAAAAATTTTAATTGGAAGGAAGCCAACGCCAAATTTGAGAAAGATATTTTTCTATACCTTTTTCAGCAATACGGATTTACAAAGAAAAATTTAGGCGAGTCTTTAGGTTTAAGCATCATCGCAGTAAACGCCAAAACAGAGGAAATCTTTGAAAGCAGTTACACTACAAACTGATTAGGTTAAAATCTATAATGAAATGAGAACAATAAATAAAGCAAACCCCCTGTTCGCAGGCTTGTCCGCCATTTTGTTGGGCGGAATTGTCGGCTGGAAGCAAGGGGTTCTAAAAGCGTAAAACCAACGAAAGCTAGTGATATACCCGAATGATACGGGCAATCGCTTTTTAGTTTACAAACAAATGGAATGAAGATGTTTACTCAATCCAACAAGATGGTCTTGTTAAAATAGACGGTATTATAAAGGATCAAAAATGAATAAATACACGTTAATCCTATGTTTTCTCATAATTGTAGCTTGTCCTAAAATAGACCCACCTGATGATAAAAAAGAGATTGAATTAACCCAATCATCCCTTTCCTTATCTTTAGAGTCTCAATGGACCACCAGTCTAAAGATTAAAGCAACTGTATTAGATACAGCAGACTCATTTACCTTTGAATTATTAAGAGATGATTCTACCGTTGGGATTTATACCATAGAAAATACACCGAGAGATACGATTCTTACAGACGGACCACTCACCCCATCAACTGAATATCAATACCATGCTTTCGTATTGGATGGAGATATTAGAACAGAATACAGCGATACTTTATCCGCAATGACTATGGACACCACCAGCCATAATTTTACTTGGGAGATTGATACTTTAGGAGAATACGGAAGTTATTTAAAGGATGTCTGGATAGTCAATGAGAATGATATTTGGGCTGTGGGTGCATTATCTATACCAGATTCTGATGGTTACGTACCGAGCTATGCAAATTATAATGCAGCTCACTGGGATGGAGAAGAGTGGGAAATGATGAAAATTCATAGTGGAGCAGAATTAAATGCCATACACTATTTTTCAGAAGATGACATTTGGGTTTGTTCAGGTTTTCCAAAACATTGGGATGGAAATGAATGGACAATGTATCATTTGCATAATATGGGTTTTGATGGAGTTAGTATTAATACAATGTGGGGAACGTCTTCGTCCAATATGTATTTTGTAGGTTTAAATGGTAGCATTGTTCACTATGATGGAAGTGAGTTTGTTAAAATGGAGAGTGGAACGGATGTGGAATTGATAGATATAGATGGCACAGAAGATGGAGAGCATATCTTTGTAACTGGATTTACAAATGTAGATTTTTGGGGAAATGTTCTTTTGGAGTATTCAAATAGTATTTGGAATATTCTTTATGAATCGGATCATTATTTGTCAAACGCTGAAGATTATGGTGCTGTGCTGAATGTAAATGTTAAATCAGATACTGTTTATGCCACTATGATGGGTGGCTTATGGAAATATAACTATATTGAAAAAACATCGGTTTACGTACATGAAAACAAATATAATAAAGGCGCTTATTTTCATACAACTCATATTAAAGCATTAGAAACAAATGATATTTTTCTAGTAAGCACACGTTGGAATACAGCTCATTATAATGGTATCACTTGGAATTATGATAATTCGGTCAACCAATATTGGGGGAATGGTAATGTTTGGTCACAATCAGCTGATTATAACGGAGACCTGTTTGTAGTTGTGGGTTATGTTGGTAATCGCCTTACCGCCTTGGTCACGCGGGGTTTAAAGAATTAAACAAAGATATTTTACAGAAAAAACAGGCAAGTAAACTTAAAAAACCAAATGGATAATAAAATGAAACAGTCAATCAGATACTTCGGGATAATAGTATTATTCACTATTATTCAAGCACAGGTAAGTACGAATGAAACGCCTTATGGAATCATCCATAATTTAAACAGGAGTGCCATACCGGTTGCAATAATGCCGGTTGTGAATGTGGATTCGTTAATAATTGAAGATGCCATAGAATCAATGGATACACCAATGCGATTTGCATATGCTCATCCGACACAATTTAATCTTACTAATTCAGGTTTATGGAAAGACCTAGGTAACGATGAAAGACTTTGGAGAATGAAGATTAGTTCGCCAGGTGCATATTCTATTAGTCTTGTTTATAGCCACTACCAGCTACCTGTGGGTGCAAAACTGTCCATATACAACGAGAATGGAACTCATATAATTGGTGCATTTACAGACTACAACAACACACCAAATGGAGAATTCTCAACACAGCCAGTACAAGGTGAAAATATAATTGTTGAATTATTTCTTCCACCCGGTGCATCTGGGGAATTATTGGAAATAGCACATGTAGTTCATGATTACAGGAACATTTTTGGCTATGGCGATTCAGAATCGTGTAACATTAATGTGAATTGTACTGAGTGGGCAGATTGGTCTGATCAGAAGAGATCGGTTGCAATGATTTTGCTTGGGAATAATACACGTTGGTGTTCGGGTGCGTTGATTAATAATACAGAAAATGAAGATATACAATATTTTCTGACAGCAGAACATTGCGTTGATTATTTTGGATATGAACCAGGTGACCAAGTAAATTGGATTACAATGTTTAACTATGAAAGCCCTAGTTGTAATAATGAAGATGGACCAACAAATCAAACAGTGCAGGGTATGATTATAAGAGCGATGAATTCATCTTCTGATTTTGCCTTGCTTGAGATAAACAATGAGACCATTCCCTTGGATTATGATGTCTTTTATTCTGGATGGTCGAGAGAGGACATTTTGGCCTCAAATGTTGTAGGTATTCATCATCCTGCAAACGATATAAAAAAGATTGCTTTTGATAGTGACCCAATTTCTCTTAACTATGCTTGGGATTATTTACCAAATTCTCACTGGTATGTTGAAAATTGGGATATTGGGACGACGGAAGGAGGCTCTTCAGGTTCTCCGTTATATAATTCCAATTATAGAATTATTGGGCAAGACCATTCGGGTAATGGGTATGCTCCATGCGATGTATTGAAAGGAACACATTATGGAAGTTTTGCCTATTCGTGGGATCATGGGAACAGCAGCACAAACAGATTGAAAGATTGGATTGACCCCAATAACACAGATTTACAATATATAGATGGAAGGGAAAATTTGGATATAGCCCAAGTCTATTTGACCAACAGATTAGTTGGTGAGGAGCAGAGCAACTTGCATGGAACGTTAAGCCTTGATAACCAGAATACATCAGAATATGAATATTATAGAGAGCCATCGGGATCGTTGGTTGAGATTGTGATTTCTGATCCTTATTTTATTAAAACATATTTAGATGTGGATGGTGATTATATACATAATCAATGGGCATCCTCTTCGAAGTATTTTTTGGAAAATAGTATTTCATCTATTTCAGACCAAAATATTGATGCGTTTTATAAGCTACAAAATACAGTAAATATCAGTGTGCATCATCCAATCGCACTACAACTTCACGACCCCTGGTATTTAGAAAACCCTGATGCAGAGCCTGCGGAATGGGTTCAACCGGATGCATATTTTTATCCTGATATTTCTCATGAAGTATTTCAAGACCAAAATCCCAATTTTATACCAAATATCCCCACATACCGCCTTCGAGCAACAGAAATAGTAGAAAATGGTGCATTCACCTATGAATTTACCAATTGGTCAGGTGATGCAGAATTTAATGGGCATGAAGCTGATTTAGAAACTGATGTAGTATTTACAGAACCTTATGGGACAATCACAGCCAACTACGAAGCCGTAGAAGAAGCGATTTCAGTTATATTAAGAGATGCAAATGGGAATGCACTTTCAGGATTAATTCAGGTCGAAATTGCAGAATTACCTTTAAACACTGAACCGGAATCACTTACCTACGATAATTCCATGAATCCATTGGAGTTAGCCATGGTATTGGATTCTGATTCAAGAACAATTTGGGGGCAAATAGTTCATACAACGCCGATTGTCAGACTGGTAGATGAATTTTATCCATTGCAATGGCATTTGAATAATACAGGTCAAAGCGGAGGCATTTCGGGGTATGATATAAATACTGAACTTGCTTGGGACATTACAACAGGTTCAGAAGAAATTATTGTTGCTGTGATTGATGATGGTGTGGAAGAACATGAAGATTTTGAAGATTGGATTAAATTAATTCTTTGGGAGAGGGAAAGACTCTTCAAATAAATGTCTTTACCCCCTCGCTAATATAAAGGTAAATTTAGGGATAAATTCGAATGTATAAATGGTAACAAACCACCCCTACCCGATGAAACCTTTTTTAAAACCTTTCTAATTTCCGAGATTTTATGCCAAAAACAACAAAAACTTTAGATTTAGCTGTTATTCGATTTGCTGGTGATTCGGGCGATGGCATGCAACTTACGGGTGGACGATTTACGGACACAGCTGCTGTACTAGGAAATGATTTAAGTACCTTGCCTGATTATCCAGCAGAAATCCGTGCCCCTGCCGGATCTTTGGCGGGCGTAAGTGCGTTCCAAATCCAATTTTCTTCAAAAGAAATTCATACGCCTGGAGATGTGCCTGGTGTTTTGGTTGCCATGAATCCTGCCGCCTTGAAAGTGCACTTACCCGAGTTGATATTGGGTGGGACGATTATCCTTAATACAGATGCCTTTTCCAAAAAGAATTTATCCCTTGCGGGATTTGAATCGAATCCCCTAGAAGATGGCTCATTAGAAGAAAACTATAAAGTATTTTCAATTGAAATGAACAAGATGGTGACCCATGCTTGCGAAGGAATGGACTTGCCAGCAAAGATGGTTTTGAGGAGTCGAAATTTATTTGCTTTGGGGGTTTTGTATTGGATGTATGACCGTCCCCTCGAGCCTACTGAAAATTGGTTAGAGACTAAATTTGCGAAAAAACCAGCTATTGCCGAAGCCAATAAACGGGCGTTGAATGCAGGATATAATTATGGAGATACTGCAGAAATATTTACCACACGTTATAAAATAGAAAAAGCAATTCTTCCCCCAGGGAAATATCGAAATATTAATGGAAATTATGCCACCGCACTAGGGGTTCTGGCTGCGGGAGAAAAAGCCAAAATGAATTTATTTTATGGCGGATATCCGATTACCCCTGCGAGTGATATTCTTCATGCCCTATCTTCGTGGAAACAATTTGGGGTAAAAACATTTCAAGCAGAAGACGAAATTGCTGGCATTACTTCAGCCATTGGTGCGGCCTTTGCGGGCAACCTTGCTGTTACAGCGACCTCTGGACCTGGCGTTGCTTTAAAATCTGAAGCTTTGGGTTTAGCGTTGATTACGGAATTACCACTGCTTGTGATAAATGTTCAACGGGGCGGGCCGAGTACAGGACTGCCTACAAAAACAGAACAATCAGATTTATTGCAAGCCATGTATGGCCGAAATGGTGAAGCACCGATTCCCATTATTGCTGCCGCCACACCTGGAGATTGTTTTTTTGCAGCCTATGAAGCGAGTCGTATCGCTTTAAAATATATGACGCCAGTTTTTCTTTTGACGGACGGCTATTTAGCCAACGGTTCTGAACCGTGGAAAATCCCCTCTCTAGAAGCGCTCGCAGAAATAGAAACAAATTTTATCAAAGTGCTTCCAAAAGAGGATGAGATTTATCATCCATATAACAGAGATGCAAAAACACTTGGGCGACCTTGGGCTATTCCAGGCGTTCCTGGTTTAGAGCATCGTATTGGTGGATTAGAAAAGAAAGATGGCATTGGTAATGTGAGTTATGACCCTGACAATCATCATGAGATGACCATGATTCGCCAAGAAAAAGTGAATCGAATTGCAAATGAATTACCCGCCACAGAAATTATTGGGGAAGATAAAGGTGATTTGTTGATTCTGAGTTGGGGCGGCGCTTGCGGTTCAGCTAGATCGGCAACGGAACAACTTCAAGAAGATGGATTTTCAGTTTCTCAAGTGAATTTGAGATGGATTAATCCATTTCCAAAAGATTTGGGCAATATTTTGACCCAATTCAAAAAAGTGCTCATTCCTGAAATAAATAACGGACAATTGATTAAGTTGATTCGGGCAGAATATTTGATAGATGCGCAAGGCTACAATGTAGTTCGCGGGAAACCACTTCGGGCCAGTTTACTGGTTGAAAAAGCTAAAGAATTAATAGGATAATCTTATGACAAACACGATAGAAGTAGCTCCTTTAGGTAAGAAAGATTTTGTATCAGATCAATCAGTGCGCTGGTGCCCTGGTTGTGGTGATTATGCTATTTTAGCCCAGACCCAAAAAAATATGCCCACATTTGGACGAAAGAAAGAAGACTTTGTTTTTATTTCTGGGATTGGCTGTTCCAGTCGATTTCCTTATTATATGAATACTTATGGATTTCATTCTATTCACGGGCGTGCTTTACCCATTGCTTCTGGCGTTAAATTAGCGAACCCGGATCTTTCGGTTTGGGTGGTAACAGGAGATGGAGATGCCTTATCTATCGGTGGAAATCATTTTATTCATGCGCTTCGCCGAAATATGGATTTAAATGTTTTACTCTTTAATAATCGAATCTATGGCTTAACGAAGGGTCAATATTCACCTACATCTGAAGTTGGGAAAGTAACTAAAGCCTCTCCATTTGGCTCAATAGATTATCCATTAAATCCCCCTGCACTAGCTTTGGGTTCGCAAGCCACATTTGTAGCACGAACCATTGATCGTTGGCAATCTCATTTGGCTTCTATATTAAAACGATCTTATCAACATTCTGGAAGTTCATTCACTGAAATTTACCAAAATTGTAATATTTTCAATGATGGTGCGTATGCGCCCTATACGGGCGCAGATAAATTAGATAATGTGATTGAACTTGAGCATGGAAAGCCTATGGTTTTTGCGAAAGGAAGTAAGGGGATTCGCTTGGACGGTTTTACCCCAACCGTTGTTTCTATGGATGATTATAGTTTGGATGATTTGCTCGTGCATGATGAAAGCAATTTAGATTTAGCAAATATCATTTCAAATTGGACGAGTCATCCTATTTTACCTGAGCCAATTGGTGTTATTTATTGCGTGGATAAACCCACATATAACAAAAAGGTGGATGAACAAATTTCAGCCGCCGTTGAGAAATTAGGTCCAGGTGATTTTAACAAATTATTAAATTCAGGTGATACTTGGATTGTGGAGTAGATAATGTCAACTCGTATAGAGAAAGATAGCATTGGACATATAGAGGTTCCTTCAGATAAATATTTTGGCGCACAGACACAACGTTCTTTTCAAAATTTTAAAATTGGGGATGAACGTTTCCCACGAGAATTTATTCGCGCTTATGGGATTTTAAAAAAAGCAGCCGCTTCGGTCAATCATCGTTTGGGAAATTTGGATGAATCTCTCATGCAAACCATTCATAAAGCGGCGGACGAAGTGATTGAAGGGAAATTGGATGATCATTTTCCTTTGGTGGTTTGGCAAACTGGAAGTGGTACCCAAACCAATATGAATTTTAATGAAGTCATTGCCAATCGTGGCATCGAAATGATGGGAGGCGAATTGGGCTCAAAAACACCGATTCATCCCAATGATCATGTGAATATGGCCCAATCTACAAATGATACTTTTCCTTCTGCTATCAACATTGCAGCAGTAGAGTCTGTTACGGGACATTTGCTTCCTGCTTTGAATCGACTAAAAGATGGATTGAAAGAAAAAGAAGAGGCCTTTTCGGATATTATCAAATTGGGACGAACCCATTTACAGGATGCAACACCTTTGAGTTTAGGCCAAGAATTTTCTGGCTACGTTTCTATGATTGAGCATGGTATAAAACGAATCGAAAACACCTTAAATCATTGTTATGAATTAGCCATGGGCGGCACCGCTGTCGGAACAGGGATAAATTCTGTAGAAGGATTTGGTGAGATGTCCGCGGAAGAAATCTCCAAACTAACAGAGCTTCCTTTCCGAACCGCTCCAAATAAATTTGAAGCACTGGGGGCACAAGATTGTATTGTTGAACTCTCTGGTGCTTTAAAAGTTTTAGCTGGGAGTTTATTCAAAATCGCCAATGATATTCGTTGGCTTGCTAGCGGTCCACGATCGGGTATTGGTGAAATTATTTTGCCTGCCAATGAGCCAGGTTCATCCATTATGCCGGGAAAAATAAATCCGACACAATGCGAAGCCATGACCATGGTTTGTACGCAAGTCATGGGAAATGATGCGACCATCACTTTTGCTGGAGCAAGTGGAAATTTCGAATTAAATGTTTTTCGTCCCGTCTTGGCTTTCAATATTCTCCAATCTATTCGATTATTAGGAGATGTGGCGGATTCTTTCAATGATAATGCGGTGAAAGGGATTGAAGCAAACAAAGAGCGGATTGATTCCAATTTATATAATTCTCTTATGTTGGTTACAGCGCTCAATCCACATATTGGTTATGATAAAGCTGCGAAAGTAGCCAAGACCGCTTATGCAAAAAAACAAACGCTTCGGGAAACCATTATTGAACTTGATTATATGTCTGGAGAAGAATTTGATCGCGTTGTCCAACCAGAAAAAATGATTTCTCCGAGGAAAAAAGATTGAGCTGTTTCGGAACTTTAGTCTAGTTTTTTCTTTTAATTTTTGTTTCTTATTGTCTAATATTCAATAATGTCCAAGAAAAAATCAAATATCAGTATCAACAAAATTTTTATGCGAAGCTTAGCTGTCATTTTTGTAGGCGCTTTAGCTGTTCTTCTCTTATTAATCTTATTGGCTCAAGACTTACCTTCTTTGGAGCAATTAGAAAATTATGATCCAGATTTGGTTACACGAATATATTCTGCAGATGGTCAAGTCTTGGATGAGTTATTTATACAGAAACGGGTTTTTGTTGAGTTAAAAGATATTCCAAAACATATGCGCCAAGCCGTGGTGGCATCGGAAGATAAACGATTCTATGATCATTGGGGAATTTCTCTCCGAAGTGTTTTTCGAGCGGTGGTGGTGAATGTCCTATCTTTTGATCCATATGCACAAGGATTTTCGTCTTTGACGCAACAGTTGGCTCGAAGTCTTTACAAGACGATTGGTTTCGAAAATAGTTATACCCGAAAAATCAAAGAAATCATTACAGCTGTTCAAATCGAGCGGACTTACACCAAAGATGAAATTCTTGAAATGTATCTAAACACGGTCCATTTTGGACATGGGACTTATGGCGTGGAATCAGCTTCGAAACGTTTCTTTGGGAAGGAATCTATAGAATTAACCATCGATGAGTCAGCGCTTTTGGTTGGAGTGTTGCCTTCACCTGCCAATTATTCGCCTATTCGACATCCAGAGAGAGCATTGAGGCGAAGGAATACAGTCTTGAGACTTATGAGAGAGCAGGGCTATTTGAGATTGATGGAATACAAGGTGGCAAAATCCAAGTTAATTGAAAATATTTTAGAAGAATCTAAGCGAGGAATTGCACCTTATTTCACTGAATATGTACGTCGAATCATGGAAAAGGAAGACGAAGCGCTTGGGATTAATATTTATAGAGATGGGCTAAAAATTTATACCACATTGGATTCACGATTACAAAAAATCGCAGAAAGATCCGTTATGGAATCCATTCGTGAAAACCAGAAAAAGCTGAATAAGCGGCTTTACAACGATAGAGAAGAGTTTGAGCGTTTGGCTTATTTGACCCTGTTTCCAGAAGATTCAGTAAAAAGAATGTTAGCCGGAGAAATGGAATTATACAAAGATCTTCGGGATAAATTATTAGTTCAAAGTGCCTTTGTTGCACTGGATACTAAAACTGGCGCCATCCTTGCTATGGTTGGAGGAAGACCGGATTACCACGATCAATTTAATCGAGCAGTTCAGTTAAAACGTCAACCTGGTTCGGTTTTTAAACCCCTCGTTTATACCACAGCATTGGATAATGGTTATCCAGTCACGGAGCAATTATTGAATCAACCCGTGGTGCTTAATGTGCAAAACATGGATGGAGCTTGGGTAAAGTGGAAACCACAAAATTATGATTTAAGCACAGGAGGCGCTACCACTTTGCGGGAAGGCTTACGGAAATCCATGAATCTTATTTCTGTTCGATTGGTTCAGCGCGGATTGGCGCCAGCAGAACAAGTGAAAAAGACAGCACAACGAATGGGCATCTCTACCAATATTCGTGCGGTGGATGCGATTGCTTTGGGAACGTCGGAAGTCATTCCCATTGAAATGGTAGCCGCCTATTCCGCTTTTGGCAATCAAGGTGTGTATTCTAAGCCTTTTGGTATTACGCGGGTAGAAGATCGATATGGAAATGTTTTGAAAGAATTTGGCGTTGAGCAAGAAGAAGTCTTGAGCGCAGAAACCGCATATTTAATGACAGATCTTATGCAAACAGTTATGAATCGTGGCACCGGTGGATCCGCACGTTGGAAATATTTATTCAACCATCCTGCAGCAGGAAAAACAGGTACAACTCAAGGATGGAGTGATGCATGGTTTGTTGGCTTTACGCCAAATATTTCTGCAGGCACTTGGTTTGGCGTGGATGATTTCCAAGTGGTTTTGGGAAAAGGAATGGATGGAAGTAGAGCGGCATTACCTGCTTGGGCACGCTTTATGAGAGATGCACATAAAATTTTAGGACTTCCCCATGAGGAATTTATGCGTCCAGATAATATTGTAGATTTTCAAATTTGTTCTGTCACGAAAAAAGCGCCCCTTCCCAATTGTCCTTTAGAAACTGAAATCTTCAAAAAAGGAACGGAACCCACACGGAAGTGTAAAATCCATCGTGACTTTTAAGGCGGGTTCGTTTATCTAAATTGATCCTAAAATAAGCGGATCTTCTATAACGCTATTTCCGATTTGGATGGCTTTTTCAAATTGGACTAAGGCTTTTTCAATCCCATTTTTATTCGAATTAAATAGACGAGCAATTGGCGTTCCTTTTTCAACTTTTGCCCCCACTTTGTGATAAAACTCAACCCCAGCTGAAAAATCAATTTTATCGTCTGCGTTTTTTCGTCCACAACCCATTTCTACCATTCCCCAACCGATTTGCTCTGTATTCATAGATTGAATGACACCCTCTTTTTTTGCTAAATAAATCAATTCATCAGATGGAGGACAAGGGTTTCCTTCAAATACAGACGTATCTCCTCCTTGGATATTGACCATTTCCACAAATTTTTCGTAGGCGTTTCCGGAAGCAATCAAGGCGGTTAATTGGGCTATTGCTTCTGATTCATTTTCTGATTTTTTGGATTGGATCATTAGTTTAGAACACAAGGCAAAAACCACTTCCATGGTATCTTTGGAACCTTGCCCTTTGAGACATTGGATGGATTCTTCCACTTCGCACCACACGCCACTAAAATTGCCTAAAGGTTGGTTCATTGAAGTGAAAACAATATCCGTATTTACATGAAAGGCGTTTCCAATTTTTTTCATCCATCGTCCTAGGGTTTCTGCTTGTTCTCGCGTTTTCATAAAAGCACCCGAACCGGTTTTTACGTCTAAGACCAAAGCATCAATGCCTTCAGCGATTTTTTTACTCATGATAGACGCACAAATCAAAGGAATAGATGGGACCGTGGCAGTGATGTCTCTTAGCGCATACATTTTTTTATCAGCGGTGCAAATCTCGCCTGTTTGACCAATAATAGCGCAACCGATTTTATCCACCCAAGATTTGAATTGATCCAAAGGGACTTCAGCTTGAAAGCCTGGAATGGCTTCTAATTTATCGATGGTTCCGCCTGTGTGACCCAAACTTCTTCCTGCAATCATGGGAAGGGTCAAGCCAGCAGAAGCGAGCAAGGGCGCAATGACAAGAGACGTTTTGTCGCCGATGCCCCCCGTACTGTGTTTGTCCACAACCGGTGTATTGGTTTGAGAAAAATCTAATGTTTTCCCGGAAGCAATCATCACCTCAACCAAGGCAAAGGTTTCATCTTCGGATAAGCCATTAAAATAAATCGCCATGAGCATGGAGGCCATTTGGGCATCGGGAATTTGGCCAGTGGTAAATGTTTCCACGAAAGTTTTCATTTGATTTCGATCTAAAGGTTTGCCGTCTCTTTTTTGTGCAATGATTTCTGCTGGAATCATGATTCATCCTTTTTTTTAAATAATTTTAATTGTAGTGGTGCTTTTTCTCGAACCGTATGTAAGGTAAGGTAAAGGGCGATGATGAGGAAAATTGCGTTGGGCATCCACATGCCAATGATAGGGTTCACGAAATTTCTATCCGCCAATTCTTCGCCGCCAATGAGGAAAATATAATAGACGAGAAAAAACCCAAAACTCAAACTGGTACTAATGGCAAGTCCGCCCCGTTTTGCCATGGTGCCGAGAGCGGCCCCTAAAAGGACGAAGATAATACAGGCAAAAGGGATGGAGAATTTCTTATGCATTTCTACCGTATATTTATTTCGACTTTTGTCATAAGAATTTATCAAATTGAATTCATTTTTTAATTGCCGTTCCAATGTTTTGAGTTTTCTCTTTTTCTTTTGAAGCTCAGCTTTGGTTAAAGTCGTATCGCTCAAAACCGAATCTCTTGCCGCATTGACAAGGGCAATTCCTTCTGCTAAACTTCCTGGAGAAATAGAATCTTCCAATACACGGAAAAAGGAGCCCGTAATACGTTTATTCACCACCCGAATTCGTTTTTCATATCCTTGCCGTTTTTTGAGCATCATGGGAACAGTCATTTCTCTATCGGTTCGGCTGGAAGAGTCTCGTCTGTTAAGAAGTAAGTCATCCGCCTGAATGGTAATAATGTGTTTTTCGAAAGCAATCCGTCGATAATGGGAAAAATCTTTTAGTTCTAATTCATGGATTTCTCCATCATAAAGGGTTAAAACAAAGGCATTTGAGATGACATCCAGATGTCCTTTTTCTGCATGAATACTGGTTTGGGATTTTTTGCTCTTTTTGGAGAAGATGCGCACATCCTCCATCATCTCTCCATTTTTCCCGCCAATAATCATGGAATAATCCGGAAGCACATCCAGAAAAAATCCCGGCTCAATATGCATATCCGGCCGTTTACGATAAATATCACCCGAGAGTAAACGTGCTTTAAAATTCATATCTGGGAGAATAAAATTATTGAAATAAATCAGCATGAGTCCG
>Ga0209043_1000320_pt1 | contig 30865 bp, 29 predicted proteins | sample SaaInlV_100m_DNA_3_FD_184654 | JGI IMG/M metagenome (GOLD analysis project Ga0209043, IMG submission 184654) | Marine microbial communities from expanding oxygen minimum zones in the Saanich Inlet - SI037_S4LV_100m_DNA (SPAdes) (version 2) | ecosystem: Environmental > Aquatic > Marine >... | reverse complement strand
TTGACGTTGGATATTCATGAAATTCAAGAGTTTTTGCCGCACCGCTACCCATTCTTAATGGTTGACCGGGTTGTTGAATGTGAGCCGGGTAAACGATTACTGGCCATTAAGAATGTAACGTATAACGAGCCTTTTTTTCAGGGACATTTTCCGCATCAGGCTATTATGCCGGGTGTTTTAATTATGGAAGCTTTAGCGCAAGCCACCGGTTTGTTAGCATCCAAGAGTGTTTCTGATGAATTAGGACGTGGTGTGACCTATTATTTGGTGGGTTTGGATAAGGCGCGATTTAAACGTCCGGTTGTTCCAGGAGATCAGTTGCAATTAGAGGTTATCTATCTTAAAGATAAACGTAATATTTGGTCGTTTTCCTGCCGTGCAGAAGTTGATGGCGAATTTGTGGCCAGTGCTAACATTATGTGTGCAGCATCGAGGGCGGAGGATTGATAGAAAGTAGTGCTGTTGTTGATCGTAATGCTGAGATTGAAGAAGGGGTCTCTATTGGTGCTTTTTCAATTATTGGTTCTGATGTTCAAATAGGAAAAGGGACGGTGATAGGTCCCCATGTGGTTATAAAAGGGCCCACCACTTTAGGTGAAGATAATCGAATTTTTCAATTCACCTCGATTGGTGAAGACCCGCAAGATAAAAAATATGCGCAGGAATTGACACGGCTAGAAATAGGCGATCGAAATACGGTGCGTGAGTTTTCAACGATTCACCGCGGAACGCAGCAAGATCAATCCATAACCCAGATTGGAGATGATAATTTATTTATGGCTTATACGCATGTGGCACATGACTGTGTGGTAGGCAATCATGTGACGATGGCTAATGGCGCATCATTGGCGGGGCATGTGCGTTTAGATGATTATGCTATTTTAGGTGGGTTTACCTTGGTTCACCAGTTCACCAAAATTGGTCGGTTAAGCTTTTCGGCTATGGGCAGTGCAATTACCCAAGATGTTCCTCCTTTTGTCATGGTGGGTGGGCGACCGACACGTCCGCATGGTATTAATTCTGTGGGTATGGAGCGTTCTGGCTGCACCCCTGAAGTGACGCAACAAATAAGACGGGCCTATAAAATTTTGTATAAATCTAACTTAAAGTTAGAAGATGCTATTGATGAAATGGAAGAAATAGCGGGTGAGTGTACAGAATTGTCTCATATGGTTAATTTCTTACGTAATGTCACACGTGGCATTCTTCGTTAATTTGCGTGGATCTAGACACGTCAATTGTTGCCGGTATTGATGAGGTAGGGCGAGGCTGTATTGCCGGCCCAGTTGTGGCGGCTATTGTTATTCTAGACCCTGCTAATCCCATAGCAGGGCTTAAGGACTCAAAGACTATTTCTCCTAGGCGGCGTACATTACTGTCACAGTGTATTTTAGAGAAGGCTTTAGATTGGAGTATAGGACGCGCCGAAGTCAGTGAGATAACCTCGATAAATATTCTACAGGCAACGTTATTAGCGATGCAGCGGGCCTATCAGGGCTTGCACATCACCCCTGATTGGGTTTGGGTGGATGGTAACCGTTACCCGGAAATTCCTTGTCAAGGGGACTCAGTTGTACAAGGGGATCGATTAATTGCTGAGATATCAGCAGCCTCTATTATTGCAAAAGTACACCGTGATCGGGAGATGAATTTTTATGACGTTCTTTTTCCGGGGTATTGTTTTTCCAAACACAAGGGTTATCCGACCCAGCACCATGTGCAACAGCTCAAGGCTTTAGGGGTAACTGCCGTTCATAGGCCTACGTTTACCCCCGTTAATCGTTTAATTATTAAGGCAATGTAGAGCAGTCGGCGTCATTGATGGAGTGCTGAAATTGTCTGTCTTTTCATTCATTTAATCAAAGGTATAGGATAGATACAGTGGCGGTGGCAGTTGATTTTATTCATTTAAGGGTTCACTCGGAATTCTCATTGGTTGATGGCATCGTTAAAATTAAGCCATTGATGGGGCGTCTGACTGAGTTGGCTATGCCAGCTGTGGCATTAACAGAACAAAGTAACTTATTCTCATTAGTTAAATTTTACTGTGCCGCACAAAAGGCCGGGATTAAGCCCATTATAGGGGTTGATATTTGTCTTTATAATGATGCTGATTGTACAGCACCCTTCAGGATGACTTTGTTAGCACAGAATTATAGGGGTTATATGAATCTGTCTGCTTTGATTTCACGTGCCTATCAGGAAGGTCAATATCAGGGTGTCCCTATGATTAAGGCTGAGTGGTTAAGCGCCTTATCTGAAGGGTTGATTGTACTTTCAGGTGCGCAAGAAGGCGATATTGGACAGGCGTTAGTCGCTGGAAATTATGACCGAGCAGCGTGTTTGGCTAAACAGTGGCAAGCGGTCTTTCCGAGTCGTTTTTATTTGGAAATTCAACGGCTTGGAAAGGCCGGTGAAGAAAGTTATATCAACCGTGTGTTATCGCTGGGGGCCAAGTTTTTACTGCCTGTGGTAGCAACCAATAATGTTAGGTTCTTGAAGGCTGAACAATTTAATTCTCATGAAATACGGGTTTGTATCAACCAAGGGCGTGTGCTTGATGATAGCCGAAGACCTAAAGAGTATACCTCGCAGCAATATCTCCGCAGTACCGAAGAAATGGTTGAGCTATTTGCTGATATCCCAGAGGCTTTAGAAAATACGGTAGAAATTGCAAAGCGCTGTAACTTAGAGTTGACACTGGGCAAGAGTTTTTTACCTGATTTTCCAGTGCCTGAAGGGTTGACGCTCGCGGAACATTTTATCGCTTTGTCAAATCAAGGGCTGGCAGAGCGTCTTAAAAAAATTTTTACAGATAAACATGCAGCCTCAAATGAACAGGTTCAGGTTTATCAAAAACGACTTGATGACGAGTTGGGCGTTATCATTGAAATGGGTTTTCCCGGTTATTTTTTAATTGTTGCCGACTTTATTCAATGGGCAAAGGATAATGCCATTCCCGTGGGTCCTGGGCGTGGTTCTGGCGCGGGCTCCTTGGTGGCCTATGTTTTGAATATTACCGATTTGGACCCGATTGAATTTGATTTGTTGTTTGAGCGTTTTTTAAATCCTGAGCGGGTTTCAATGCCGGATTTTGATGTGGATTTTTGTATGGACCGGCGTGATGAGGTGATCGCCTATGTGGCACAGCGTTATGGTCGGGATCATGTGTCACAGATTATAACCTACGGTACGATGGCGGCAAAAGCGGTTGTTCGTGATGTGGGTCGAGTTTTAGGGCATTCGTATGGGTTTGTTGATCATTTAGCTAAATTGATTCCTTTTGAATTAGGCATGACATTGACCAAGGCGCTGGAAGATTCAGAGGCGCTCCGGGAATTATATGAAACGAATGAAGATGTTAAATCTTTAATTGATTATGGTCTTTCTTTAGAGGGCACCGCAAGGAATGCGGGCAAACATGCTGGCGGTGTGGTTATTTCACCTACGCCGTTAACTGACTTTACCCCACTTTATTGTGAGCAGGGGGGCGATAATTTAGTGACCCAATTCGATAAGGACGATGTTGAAAGTGTGGGTCTAGTCAAGTTTGATTTTTTAGGATTACGTACCTTAACGATTATCGATTGGGCGGTTCAGGCAATCAATGAAAAACGTCAACAAAATGATTTGCCGGTTCTTGATATTACTGAATTACCGTTTGATGATATAGAAACATTTGAATTGTTGAAAAGGGGTCAGACCACGGCTGTTTTTCAATTGGAATCGCGTGGTATGAAAGAATTGATCAAGAAACTACGCCCAGATTGTTTTGACGATATTATTGCTTTGGTTGCACTCTTTCGTCCGGGACCGTTGGAGTCTGGGATGGTTGATGATTATATTAATGTAAAACATGGTGCGAAGGCTGAGTATGCTCATGTATTGCTTGAGCCTATTTTAAGCGCCACGAATGGGGTGATTTTATATCAGGAGCAGGTCATGCAAATAGCGCGTGAATTGGCAGGCTATACGCTGGGCGGAGCAGACTTGTTGAGACGTGCCATGGGCAAGAAGAAGGTCGAGGAAATGGCGGAGCAGCGTGCTATTTTTACCCAAGGTGCTGTGAATAATAATATTGAGAAGAGTGTTGCGAGCTATATTTTTGATCTTATGGAAAAGTTTGCGGGCTATGGTTTTAATAAGTCACATTCAGCGGCTTATGCTTTAGTTGCGTATCAAACGGCGTGGTTGAAAAGTCATTATCCAGCCCTTTTTATGGCATCAGTCTTATCATCGGATATGGATAATACTGATAAGGTCGTTCTCTTAGTTGAAGAATGCCGGGCGATGAAATTAACGTTATTACAACCCGATATTAACAGTTCTCAGTACCGGTTCAGTAATGACAGTGAAGGGCGAATTGTTTATGGCATCGGGGCGCTTAAGGGCGTAGGGCAGTCTGCGATCGAGGCATTATTACAGGAGCGGGAAACAAATGGTTCCTTTAAGGGGCTTTTCGATTTGTGTCAGCGGGTCGATCTCAGGCGGGTCAATAAACGCGTTCTGGAAGCCCTTACCAAGGGCGGTGCATTTGATGTGTTTGGCGCTAATAGAGCGGCCTATTTAGTGGATTTGGCGGCGGCCTTGAAGTCAGCTGAACAATTTCAAAAAATGCAGAGAACCGGACAAAACGATTTGTTTGGTTTAGTTTCTGATGTTTCGAATATCAGCGATTCTGGAAGTCAGCAAGGGGTTCAGCCTTGGTCCGAAGAAGAGCGGTTAAATGCTGAAAAACAAGTGCTGGGGTTTTATTTGACCGGGCATCCGTATCATCAATACCGTAAGGAGTTAGCGAATATTACCCACGGTAGTATTGCTGAGTTACAGGGAAAAATTAAACAAACGTATGGGAAAGCGGTCGCCCGAGTTGCTGGATTGGTGACGGATTTACGAACCCGGCAGACACGTAAAGGAAAGATGATGGCTTTTGCTGTTTTAGATGATTGTACCGGACGTTTGGAAATTGCCGCTTTTTCAACGGTTTATGAGCAGTGTAAAGCATCATTGGAAGTCGGTCAGCTCATTGTTGTGGAAGGCGGTCTGGCTATTGATGATTATTCGGGAATGTTAAGATTAACGATTGAATCACTTTATAGTATTGATGAGGCGAGAGCAGAATTTTCTCGTCGATTGGTTTTGATAGGCTCGAGTGCTTTTTCAGATGATTTAATAGTGGAAAAAGTAGCGAATTTGGAGGCGGTTATTCAACCCTTCAGAGGCGGGCGTTGTCCAGTGGTCATTGATTATAAAACGAAAGTGGGTGATGCCGGAGAGAATGTCCGGTGTCTGGTGCAGTTAGGCGATAGTTGGCGTATTTTTCCAACCAATGCGGTTTTAAAGTTGTTGGATCAAACAGGACTATTTATATCGGTAACTGTGGAGTACTAATAAGTATAGCGTCTTGAAGGGGTTGGGTACTCATGGTGAGTACCCAACCCCTTTTTTTGGTTAGTTTAGCGGTTTTATTTCGTGTTTTTACTTGTGTCAGGTGAGTGGCTTGAATCTTTTTTATCAACTTGTGAAGTTGACTGAGGTGCTGGAGCCGCCTTGGGTGTCGGAGCCGCTTGAGGAGCCGGTGCTACCTGAGGTGCTGGAGCCGCCTTGGGTGTCGGAGCCGCTTGAGGAGCCGGTGCTACCTGAGGTGCTGGAGCCACCTTGGACGTCGGGGTTACTTGAGGAGTCTCAGTCGGCTGAGAGGCCTCGGGCGTGACTGGGTTTGTCTTAGCCGTGTTATTGCGATTTGCTGACGGACCGCGGTTATTTCGACGACGGTTACGGTTTCGTCTAGGATACGGTCGTTTTTCTTCCGTTTTGTTGGGAGCAGTTGATTCAGTGGGTGTGTTGTCTGTCGTCTTATTTTCTGATTTATTTTCAGGGTGACTGGTATTTGCCGGTAGCGGGCTGCTGTCAGGGGTATTGGCAGGATTCTTTTTTGCTGTAGTGCTTGCAACGGTAGCAGATGAAGCGGTGCTTTCACGGTTCTCGGTGTTGCGAGTGTTTCGATTATCTCGGTTGCTTCGATTGTTACGATTGCTGCGGGTGTTTTGGTTGCTACGGATGCTGGGCTCTGTTACGTTGCCGCGGTCATCATTAGCCGATTCTACTATGTTCCCGCGGTTCTCTTCTGTAACAGCGGTCTCTGGAGTGTTACGGTTAGGTGATGGGCTGCGATTGGCTTGATTATTCCGATTATTGCGGTTGTTGCGGTTATTGCGGTTATTGCGATTTGCATTACGTGGGCGTCGCTTAGAGGGGGTATGTTTTTTCTCCTCGTCAGTAGCGCCTCTTACGTAACCGTCTTCAAAGTGTGTAGGTTCCTGAGGTATCTTGTTCGTTGTTGAACTGTCAGGTTTGCCAAATAAGCGTTTAAAAAATCCAACTTTTACAGGCTCTGTTTTTTCAGGAGCCGGTGATTCTGGAAGGAAATTTTTGATTGCCGTATTGTCGTTACTTACAGGTGCTTTTTGGGCAAAATCAGGGATGTTAATTGTTTCACTCTGGATGTTTTCATAACTTTGGACATCTTCGTCAGGGTCGGTAGCTTTAATGCGTTCTAGTTCATACGCAGGGGTTTCCATGTGTTTGCTGGGAAGAATAACAATACCCACTTGTAAGCGTTGTTCAATTTGTTCAATGATTTGTCGTTTTTCATTGAGTAGAAAGGTGGCGGACTCAATAGGCAGATGAATAATGACCTTAGCGGTAGCCGGTTTCATTGCTTCTTCTTCAATTAATCGTAATACTGAAAGCGCAACAGATTCTACATTTCTAATAGCGCCTTGTCCTTCACACCGCGGACAGGTGAGTTGCGTCGATTCGCCGAGTGACGGTTGAATGCGTTGGCGGGACATTTCTAATAAACCAAAGCGTGAAATGCGGCTGGTTTGAATACGAGCACGGTCAATCTTGAGTGCATCTCGCAGACGGTTTTCAACAGCGCGTTGATTTTTATTAGCCATCATATCGATAAAATCAATGACAAAAAGACCGCCTAGATCCCGGATCCTAAATTGTTTGGCAATTTCGTCAGCAGCTTCAAGGTTGGTATTCAGTGCGGTTTCTTCAATATCACTGCCTTTAGTTGATCGTGCGGAGTTGATGTCAACGGAAGTTAATGCTTCTGTGTAGTCAATGATGATTGAGCCACCGGAAGGCAGAGGTACTTCGCGTGAATAAGCCAGTTCGATTTGTGATTCTATTTGATAGCGGTTAAATAACGGTACGCTTTCATTGTATAGCTTGGCTTTAGGAAGAAAGGCCGGCATAACCTGTGTTAAAAAGGACTGAACAAGGTTAAATGACTCAGGATCATCAACGATTATTTCATCAATATCATTACGCAAGTGATCGCGCAGTGCCCGAATAATAACATTGCTTTCTTGAAAGATTAGAGCGGGTGCCTTTTTCTCCTGCGCCGTTGTTTCAATCGCATTAGCAAGTTTCACTAAATAGTCTAAATCCCATTGCAATTCTTCAGTGTTTTTTCCACAGCCCGCAGTGCGGACAATAACGCCCATATCTTCAGGAATAACGAGATCAGCCATTGCTTCGCGGAGTTCATTGCGCGTATCCCCTTCAATACGACGCGAAATGCCGCCCGCTTTCGGGTTGTTCGGCATAACGACGAGGTAGGTCCCTGCAAGACTCAAATAGGTGGTCAGTGCTGCGCCTTTATTACCACGCTCTTCCTTTTCTATCTGAACCACAATCTCCTGACCTTCTTTAAGTGTTTCCTTAATCTTAGATCGTGAGTTGCCACTGTATTTAGGTGCAATTTCCTTGAAGGGTAAAAAACCATGTTTGCCATCAGTATAGTTAACAAAAACGGCTTCTAAGCTGGGTTCTACACGAGTGATAATACCCTTATAGACGTTGGATTTTTTTTGTTCTTTTGATGGTATTTCAATATCGAAGTCATAAAGGCTTTGCCCGTCGACTAAAGCAACGCGCAATTCTTCTGATTGCGTAGCGTTGATAAGCATTCTTTTCATTATGTATGTCCTTGTTCATCCTGCTCCATTTAATTCATGTTCTAATGGTTAATTCACAACGTAGTTAACGTTGGTGGCTGGGGCTGTGTTTTTCTTTGTCAACTTTCATCGTTATAATGTCTGTAAACCTTAAAGGTTTCATCTCATTAGCTCTGTGCTAATGGGTTATGGAAAGTCTGTCGCTGCCGCTGAGTATTTGTAACTGAGCGGGTTGCAGCGCTTAAAAACAACAAGACCCCTAAGCAGGACGCTTGTTTTCACTCATCTCGGGTAGAGTGATAAAACCCAAATTCTTTTATGTTGAGGCTATAACGTAGTCATGTGGAAGAGAGAGTTCAAGTGTTTAATTTTTTACCACATTGGTTAGCTTCTTGCCGGTTCGTTTTTTAGTCGACAGGCTATAAGCTTGAAATCCGTTATAAATAAGCCCACGACAAGCCTTTTGAGCTTGAATTATTCGTAAACCTTGATCATTTACTCTCTAACACCCCAATATACCAATATAATAGTATTACAGCAATTTAAATCGTTGATTTGCTGTATTATTGTTAATTATTAACTACAGTGCGCATAGAACGTGTAATGATCGTTTATAGTGGTTTTGGGTGCAAATAGACTTTTTTTGGTTTTTTTAGATAAAAAATATAGATTTTTGAATAAATGGCAAACAATATTCTTGGTAGTACACAGAACGTTCAGTATGTAGAAATCGGTGAGAAACATGAGGGGCAGCGGGTTGATAACTTTTTAATTGCTGTCTTAAAGGGGGTTCCCAAAAGTCGGATCTACCGAATGCTTCGAAAAGGTGAAGTGCGGGTTAATAAAAAACGGTGTAAAGCGACAGTACGTCTCGCAATGAATGATTTAGTACGGATCCCCCCGGTGCGTATGGATATTCAAACAGACAAGGTGTTTGTTCCGCAGCGCTTGCGGCACAGTTTAGTCGATGATATTTTGTATGAAGACGCGAGTTTATTGGTTCTTAATAAACCGTCTGGGTTTCCTGTGCATGGTGGCAGTGGCGTTCGGTCTGGAATAATTGAGGGTTTACGCGAAATTCGTCCGGATCACCGTTTTTTGGAGTTGGTGCATCGACTGGATAAGGATACATCAGGGTGTTTGATTGTTGCTAAAAAACGCAGCGCACTGCGAAAATTGCACGAATATTTTCGGGGTGATGGTGTTTCCAAAACGTATTTAGCGTTATTGGTGGGAGTCTGGCCACAACAAAAACAGTGGGTTGACGTGCCGTTATTGAAAAATATCAGCAAGGGCGGCGAGCGTATGGTTGTTGTCAGTCCTCAAGGTAAGTCTGCTGAAACGGCATTCAGGCGGTTAGGGGTTTATAAAACTGCGACCTTAGTTGAGGCGCGGCCTAAAACGGGGCGGACCCATCAGATTAGAGTCCATGCGAAATGGCTGGGGCATCCCATTGTTGGTGATGAGCGCTATGGTGACACGGAGAGTGTTAACGCATTTAAAGCAAACGGTTTCGATCGATTAATGTTACATGCGCATCAACTGACCTTTAAACACCCGGAAACAGAGCAACCTTTTACTGTGACGGCCGAGTTACCTACGAAAATAACAACGTTGTTAACGCGATTATGAAACGGGAGGATAATAAATGGCTGTTTTAATTTATTTAGGCCGTCCTTATGAGTGCTGAGGTTTAAATTAGGATTGTCGGACTAGATTTTTTTAGAGGCATTCAAAATGAAGTTGATCTTTATAGGTTTGTGCTATGCTCCGTTTTTTTTGACGGACGGGTTGTGAGGCAGTTATAGCGTGGGTAAGGGGTCATTTAAATTTAAGTTAAGAAAGGCGGTTACCTTTAAATCGGTTTCCAGCCGGTTTTTTACGCACTATTCTTTGTGAATAATTGAAATTTTAGGTTAAGAAGGTGATAAATGAGTGAGGAAAACACAAAGCAAACAGTGGCTTCGAGTGAGGGTAATCATGCTTGGGAGAAGTCATTAATTGAGAAACTGGCGTTAGCGGGAGTCACCGAGCAACGTAGAGCCCGGCGCTGGGGAATCTTTTTTAAATTAGCGATGATGACTTATTTGGTGGTTTTGTTAGTTATTAGTATGGGGCCGCGGTTAAACATAGGAATACAGAGTGTTGAAAAGCATACGGCGGTTGTTGATGTTTCCGGAATGATTATGCAAGGGGCTGATGCAAATGCTGCTAATATTATTCAAGGTTTGCGTGCTGCTGCTGAAGATGAGATGACGCAGGGCATTATTGTCCGTTTGAATACGCCGGGAGGAAGTCCTGTGCAGTCCGCCTATGTTTTTGAGGAAATTGTTGCAATCAGAGCACAATACCCTGATTTACCTGTTCATGCGGTGGTGACTGATATGTGTACTTCAGGTGGCTATTATATTGCTGCAGCCGTTGATAAGATTTTTGTTAATCCTGCCAGTGTTGTGGGTTCAATAGGTGTCATTATGGAAGGCTATGGCTTTGTAGATACCTTGGAAAAATTAGGTGTTGAACGCCGCGTGATGACGGCAGGTAAGCATAAGGCCATGTTGGATTCCTTTGCGCCGGTTAATAGCGCTGAAAAGGCGCATGCACAGCATTTGCTTGATCAGGTTCACCAACAATTTATTGCCGCTGTTAAAAAAGGGCGAGGTGAGCGGTTGAAGGTGACTGATGACATGTTTTCGGGATTGGTCTGGACCGGTCAGGAAAGTGTTGCTTTGGGATTGGCTGATGGAATCGGACATGATCGTTCGGTTGCAAAAGATATCATTGGTGCAGAAAAATTAGTAGATTTTACACCGCGGGAACAATTTCTTGAGCGGTTAGCAACTAGAATTGCCAGTTCAGTGGGTGAAATGCTGACCGGTGTTAATCGTACGGGTTGGTTGCAATTGTAATGGTCGTTGATTGAATAATGGAAGGCATTTTTTTACGGTGTGTATTAATTGCGAATGTATGAAATGAATATATTTCAAACAAAAAATACACGGTTATTGAATTTTGTATTGAATTCGAGCATAATTGCCTTCCTTTCGGGAACATTGCTCGAAAGTCTCTATGGTAACTGTGTCGGTCCTCTCGCAACGATACGCTGTAAACCCCGTCAGGCCCGGAAGGGAGCAGCGGCAGCAGCTTATTCGTGTGCCGGGATGTGGCTGGCGCAGTTTCCACCCATGACCACCCGTTTTGTTCTTATTTCTTCTATTCAACCGTCATGACTTATCAAGCACTAGCGCGAAAATGGCGACCTCAGGGTTTTAATGAGATTGTTGGCCAAGAGTCGGTTGTTAAGTCATTGATGAACGCTCTGAAGTCTGATCGTTTACATCATGCCTATTTATTTACCGGTACGCGCGGTGTGGGTAAAACAACAATAGCGCGCGTGCTTGCAAAAGCACTAAATTGTGAGGATATTCAAGCGGCTAATCCGTGTGGTCAGTGTTCGGTTTGCCGTGATATTGATGATGATAAGTATATTGATTTTCTAGAAATAGATGCAGCATCGAGAACTAAGGTTGAGGATACTCGGGACTTGATTGATAATATTCAGTATGCACCTAGTCGCGGGCGTTATAAGGTTTATCTGATTGATGAAGTGCATATGTTATCGGGACATAGCTTCAATGCCTTATTGAAGACGTTGGAAGAGCCGCCTGACCATGTAAAGTTTCTCCTAGCAACGACGGACCCGCAGAAAATACCGGTGACGGTATTGTCGCGGTGCTTGCAATTCAGCTTGAAGCATTTAACTGTTAATCAATTAACAGACCAAATGAAGACCATTTTACAGAAAGAAACAATTGCTTATGATGCCCCTGCGCTAGCGCTCATTGCCCATGTTGCCGCAGGCAGTATGCGTGACGGATTAAGTCTTTTAGATCAGGCGATTGTTTTTGGAGAAGGTCAAGTTTCAGTTGCCCATGTGCAGTCCATGTTGGGTACGGTAGGGAGTCAGGCCGTTGGAGAATTGTTATTGACGGTGGCGGCTAATGATCCTGCCAGAGCATTACAAAAGGTTGCTGAAATGGCAGACTTTTCTTCTGATTTTGATTCAGTGTGTGCCAGTGTGATTCGAATATTGCACCGAACTGCATTGGCTCAAGTGGTTCCAGAGACATTGGTATTAGCAGAATCCAGAGAAGTTGTTGAGAACTTGGTTGCAGCTTTCACGCCGGAAGAGGTTCAATTGTATTATCAGATTGCCTTAACGGGGCGAAAGGATTTGCAGTTAGCCGTGGATTTACGCAGTGGTTTTGAGATGTTATTGCTTCGAATGTTGGCATTTAGACCGATAGGCTCCGTCAGCACAGGTGCTGAGCAGAACTCTGGCGTTGCGCCGGTATCGGTTAAAACGATTGTGAAGCAGCAGGCGTCTAAAAGTGTTGAGGAGACAGCTAAGTCTTCTGGGACGGATGACTGGCTGGTGATGGTGGGTGCAATGAACTTGGGTGGGATGGCGCGAGAGTTAGCAAACAATTGTATTTTGGCCTCCTTGACAGACGACCAATGTCGTTTGATGCTGGATGAGCGCTTTAAAGAATTACACGGTAAAAAAACCGAACAATCTTTATTGAAGGCATTACAAGGTTATTTGGGGCGGTCAGTTAAATTGGTGATTCAGACGCAATCGTTAGCACATACCACAACACCGGCAGTATTAATTAATGAGCAAATAAAAAGTCGGCAACAGGCCGCAGAACAAGCAATTGATGATGATAAAGCGGTTAGGGCGTTAAAGGACAGGTTTTCAGCGCACGTCATACCGGGAACGATAGAACCTGTTAAAAGCAGTGAGGAAAAGCAATGAAAAATGAATTAGGGGGCTTGCTACAACAAGCTCAGAAAATGCAGGAGAACTTTCAGAAAACCCAAGATGAATTGGCGCAAATGGAAGTTAAAGGAGAGTCAGGTGGTGGCTTGGTAACCTTGGTGATGACGGGCAAGCGTGCTGTAAAAACCGTTTCAATTGATGACTCTTTATTGGCGGATGATAAGGATATGTTAGAAGATTTAGTGGCGGCGGCCATTAATGATGCCGTGAATAAAGTTGCTAAATTGAAGCAGGAGAAAATGGCGGGCATGACAGCGGGTTTTCCAATGCCTCCAGGATTTAAAATGCCCTTTTAATGCACCAGTCAGGATTATTAAATGATTTGATCCAAGCCTTATGCTGTTTGCCGGGGGTGGGTCCTAAGTCGGCACAACGGATGGCCTTTCATTTATTACAAAAAGATCAACGCGGCGGTATTCAACTGGCGGAAACATTATTAAAGGCAATTGACCAAGTGGGGCATTGTCAGCAATGTCGAACGTTGACTGAGTATGAGGTGTGCCATCTTTGTGCCAGTTCCTCTCGTGATGAGACGGTTTTGTGTGTTGTAGAAACACCTGCCGATGTCTGGGTTGTTGATCAATCGGCCGTGTTTCGAGGCAAGTTTTTTGTTTTGCATGGCAGACTCTCACCGTTGGATGGAATTGGGCCCGACGAGTTGGGTTTTGATTTGTTAGCGCAGCGGTTAACTCTGGGGCTTGTTAAAGAAATTATTTTGGCAACGAATGCCACGGTTGAAGGGGAAGCGACGGCCCATTTTATTAGTGAAATGGCGCGCCGGCAAAATATTACGGCGACACGCATTGCGCACGGAGTGCCGATGGGCGGGGAGTTGGAATATATTGACGGTGGAACCTTAGCGCATGCTTTTAATGGGCGTCGGGAATTATAAAAGGGAGGTGTGAAATGAGTGATTGTTTGTTTTGCAAAATGGTTCGGGGGGAAATCGTTCCGGATATCGTTTACGAAGATGCGAATGTTTTAGCATTTAATGATATTAACCCACAGGCACCAGTACATATTTTAGTGATCCCGAAACAACATATTGCAACTTTAAATGCGTTGTCTGACAAAGCGCTGGCCGGTGAATTACTAACGCGATGTGCATTGATAGCAGATCAGCAAGGGTTGGCGGAGAATGGCTACCGTACGGTGATTAATTGTAATGATCAGGGTGGTCAAGAGGTTTATCATTTACATCTGCATTTACTTGGCGGTCGGCAACTGTGTTGGCCGCCCGGTTAGCGCTGGGGTAGACTCAAGTTAGAGGTTCATTTTCTCTTTTAATTTTAAGTAGCGGTGGTAACGCGTTTTACTGATGCTCTGGTCTTCAACAGCTTGTCGAACGGCGCAGCCTTTATCCTTTTGGTGTTGGCAATCATTAAACTGACAGGTATCAATAAAGGGTTGGAATTCTCTAAAACCATACGCTAACTGCGCTTCAGAGAGTCCTGCAAGACCAAAAATAGCCACACCCGGGCTGTCGATAAGGGCGCCTCCTGAGGGTAAGTGATAAAGGGTTGCCGCGGTTGTGGTATGTCGGCCGTGTGCATTTGCTGTAGACAAGGTGTTTGTTTTAAGTGCCTTGTCAGGAATTAGAGCATTGGTCAGTGATGATTTACCAACACCTGATTGTCCGGCTAAAATGCTGGTTTGATTAGCCAGTGCGTTGGTGAGGGTTGTTAAGCCTTCGCTAGTCGTCGCACTTACAGAGTGCAGTGTATAGCCCATGTCTTGGTAGTGTGTTAATTCTTGAGTAATGCGTTGGCGTTCAGAGGTGGGGGTCAGGTCAATTTTATTAAAGACTAATTCGGCACTAATATTACGATTTTCACAAACGGCCAGATATTGGTCAATGAGTAAAAAGTCGCAGTGGGGTTCTGTGGCAAAGACGACGATAACTTTGTCGATATTGGCCGCAACGGGACGTGTTTTACCCTGACGAGCAGGTCTTGTTAAGACGGAGCGGCGGGGCAGTAATTCAGCAACCCGGCCCTGATCGGAGCCGGTTTTCTCCCATAAGACCCGATCGCCGACGGCGGCAACCCCGAGTTGTCGCCGTGTTTGGCAAATGATCGTTTTCCCTGCATGTTCAACGGCAAGTCCTTTGCCTAAGTGAGAAATAACCAGGCCTTCTAAAAGATCAGCCATTTAAGGCATCAGGGTCCAGGTGGGCAATGCGAATAGCCGCCGGTGGGTGGCTATAGTGAAAGGCGGAATAAAGCGGGTCAGGCGTTAAGGTGTTCGCATTTTCACGATACAGTTTAACCAAGCCGCTGATCAGCATGGATGCTTTGGCATTGTTAGCCGCAAAATCATCGGCTTCAAATTCAAACTTACGCTGAAAAAAGGCACTGATGGGCTGAATGAAAAAAGTAAATACCGGAGAAACCAACATAAATAATAACAAGGCGGCAGCGTTAGAAGGTTCAGAAATTCCTAAGCCTTGAAAAAACCAATCTTGTTCAATGAGCCAGCCTAAAACACCGAGGCTGACAAGAGTCATAACCGAAGTTGCTACGAGCATTTTGATGACGTGTTTGCATTTAAAATGACCCAGTTCATGAGCCAGTACCGCTTCTAATTCTTCATCGTCCAGTGATTCGATCAGGGTGTCAAAAAAGACGATACGTTTGTTATTACCGATGCCGGTAAAATAAGCATTGCCATGGCCTGAGCGGCGAGAACCATCCATGATAAAGATGCCTTGGCTGTTAAAACCGCAACGCTCAAGTAATTGTTGAATACGATCTTTGAGTGGGCCATCCTCTAACGGGGTGAATTTGTTAAATAAGGGCGCAATGACGGTTGGAAATAACCAGCTCATGAGCAGTGAAAAACCCATTAAAATAGCCCATGCCAGTAGCCACCAATAAGTACCAACGCTATTCATAACCCAGAGGATGAGTGCCAGAATAGGTAGACCGATGAGTAGCATTAAAAAAATCTGAATGAATTGGTCTTTAGCAAATTGAAAGGGCGTGCTGCGATTAAAACCGAATTTATCTTCGATGACAAAGGTTTGGTAAATACTGGTGGGTAATTCCAAAACGTGCATAATCAGAAAAATGGTGACCATAGCGCCTAGCCCTGTTGTTATGGGTGAATAGCCGTAGGATTGCCAGAGTGTGAATGACCAATCTATGCCGCCGCCAACGGTAAGGAATAACAAGAAAAAAACACCGGCAATCTGGTCATACCCCCCTAGTTTTTCTTTAGCCAGCGTGTAATCAGCCGCTTTTTGGTGCTCTTCAAGCGTGACCGTTGCGTTAAAAGCTTTAGGGACTTTTTCGCGGTGTAGGTCAACATGGCGACTCTGACGTTTTGAGAGCCAGTAGTGGGTACCAAAAGATAAGGCTAGGGCGATAAGGAAAATGACAGTAAAGGTATTCATGGATAATTTCTTTAAGTTATTTCAAAAAGTTAGGTATAAAGATTAGCCAATGCTACAATTTGTCGCAACTTTATCTGTAGATTGGATTATTTTATGGCATTAGACCCTCAAAACCTTATCTGGATCGATCTGGAAATGACGGGGCTGGACCCAGATGTAGATTTTATCATAGAGATAGCGACTGTAGTAACCGATGCGCAACTCAATATTTTGGCTGAAGGTCCGGTGTTAGCCATTCATCAGCCGGAGGATGTGATGAGTGCGATGGATGACTGGAATCAACAGCACCATGGCCAGTCTGGCTTGATTGAACGGGTTAACAGCAGTGTCATAACAGTAGCAATGGCTGAGCAACAAACCTTAGCCTTTTTGGCGCAATGGGTGGGGGCTAATCAATCGCCGATTTGTGGTAACAGTATTGGGCAGGACCGGCGTTTCTTAGTGCGTTATATGCCGGAATTGGCGGGTTTCTTTCATTATCGGAATTTAGATGTGTCTACATTGAAAGAACTTGCGCAGCGTTGGGCGCCGGAGTTATTGGATGGTTTTGAAAAAAAAGGTAGTCACAAAGCCTTAGACGATGTTTTAGAGTCGATCGAAGAATTGAAATATTACCGTAAGCATTTTATTAAGTTACCCTCATGAATCAGATTTATGCAGTCGCCTTCGGCGGTGCGCTCGGTGCCGTATTGCGGTTTTTAATTTCAACGGGGGTTTACCAGTGGTTAGGGCGTGGATTTCCTTACGGAACCTTGGCCGTTAATATTATCGGGTCTTTTCTAATTGGTCTGATGACAGAAGCGCTGGTGGTACAGCGTGTCGCTTTGGGTGATGAATACCGTTTGGCTATTTTAGTCGGTGTTTTCGGTTCACTCACGACCTTCTCAACATTTTCGTTGGATACACTCTACTTGCTAGAGCAAGGTAATCTGACCAAAGCGATGTTGAATATTTTTGTCAGCGTGAGTGTCTGTGTTTTAGTGGTCTGGTTAGGGTTGTCCATGGGGCGATTGATTTTTCAGCAGTCTTCGGGGGTTTTTCATGGCTCCAATTGGGCATTGCCTTACGGCTTATTGATTACGAACTCCATTGGGGCATTTTTACTAGGTATGGTGACCGGCACCTTAATGCATAAAGTGGCATTAACGATTGAATATCAGACAGTAGCCATTGTGCTGTTAGGAGGGATGTTTATTACCTTGTCCAGCCTCTATATTATGTTACACATGATTGAAGAGGGCTTTTCTTTTGATGATAATTTTAATCTTGTCGCCAGCTTACTTTTCGGCAATGTGTTTTTGACCGGGTCAGTGCTAAGTTTAGGTCTGTTGGCGGGTAAGCAAATGTAGTGCTTAAGCGTAGAGGTTTTTTTCATAAATCATTTAGGTGTGTGATTTTTTTGTCCCTGTCATGACGGGGTTTTTTATTTTTTAGGTAGTTGAATAATATGTTAGACCCCAGATTATTAAGAGCCGATATTAATGCGGTTAAACAAGCGTTAAGTCATCGAAAGTTAGCGTTAGATGTTGACCTATACAGTGCGTTGGAAACGCAGCGTAAAGCCTTGCAAATACAAACACAAGAATTACAGAATGACCGTAACAGTCGTTCCAAAGCGATCGGTCAGGCGAAGGCAAAAGGCGAAGATATCCAACCCTTACTGTATGATGTGCAATCATTGGGCGATCAGTTAAAAGAGGCCGAAAATGTATTGAGTAAGGTTCAAGAAGAGTTAAATGCTTTTTTTATGAGTTTGCCTAATATCTTGGACGCAGCGGTTCCTGAGGGCCGTGATGAGGCTGATAATCTTGAGCTGTATTGCTGGGGGGAACCGCGGCAATTTGATTTTGAACCGTTAGACCATGTTGATCTGGGCGCTAAATTAGGCGGAATGGATTTTGAGTTAGGCGCAAAGATCGCAACGGCTCGCTTTGTCGTCTTGACAGGGGGCATCGCTCGGCTGCAGCGTGCTTTAATTCAATTTATGCTTGATATTCATGGGCGAGAGCACGGTTATGAAGAAACCTATGTGCCCTTTCTGGCTAATACCGAAACATTGCAAGGAACCGGGCAGCTGCCTAAGTTTGAAAAAGATTTGTTTAAAATAGAAAGTGAAACGCCGTTATATTTGATTCCGACCGCCGAGGTTCCGGTCACGAATCGCGTTCGGGATGAAATTGTAGCCGCGGATAAAATGCCACTGAAATACGTCTGTCAAACGCCTTGTTTTCGAAGTGAGGCGGGCTCATACGGCAAAGATGTCAGAGGGCTTATTCGCCAGCACCAATTTGAGAAAGTTGAATTAGTGCAAATTGTGCGGGCAGAAGATGCAGAAGCGGCGCATGAAGAATTAACCGGGCATGCCGAGAAAATTCTCAAGTTATTAGGTTTACCTTATCGGAAAGTTCTGCTCTGTGCGGGTGATACGGGTTTTTCTGCCAGAAAAACCTATGATCTGGAAGTTTGGTTGCCCGGGCAGCAGAAGTATCGGGAGATTTCTTCATGTAGTAACTTTGGTGATTTTCAAGCCCGCCGGATGCAGGCACGTTGGCGCAATCCTGAAACCGGTAAGCCGGAATTAGTGCACACACTTAATGGGTCAGGTCTGGCCGCCGGTCGAACCTTGGTCGCGGTGATGGAAAATGGTCAGGATGCTAAGGGCCGTATTCATATCCCTGAGGTGTTAGTGCCGTATATGGGCGGATTGACGGTTATAGAATAAATGGTGTTTTTTAATGGGGGAAATAATGAATAAAATAAAATCTTTTGTGTTAGTCGTTTTTTTACTAGTACCGGTGTTTGGGTGGTCGGCGGGTCAACCGGATTTAGCGGTGATTAAAAACACAGCAGACCAGGGGGATGCGTTAGCGCAAGCGCAAGTGGGAGCTATTTATTATTTGGGAAAAGGTGTGATGCAGGACCCTGCCATAGCAGCGCGGTGGTTAAAAAAAGCAGCCGATCAGGGATTGGTTGAAGCGGCGGTGATGATGGGTGCATTTAGTGATGTGGGTTTAGGTGTTCCACCCAGTGCTAGTGATGCTAGAGCGTGGTATCAAAAAGCAGTCGCACTGGGTTCTGAACCAGCCAAGGGCGTTTTAGGTTACTACACGGATGTAGAACGCGCGATGAAAGCGATGGGGATTGCTAAACAGTATGCAAACTTAATATTAAGAAAGAAATAAATGGATATAAAAACACGTTTTGCACCGAGTCCTACGGGTTATCTTCATGTCGGTGGGGCACGTACTGCGCTGTTCTCCTGGCTTTATGCGCGCCAGCACCAAGGCCAGTTCGTTTTACGAATCGAAGATACTGATCGTGAGCGTTCAACCGAGGCTTCGGTTGATGCTATTTTAGAAGGGATGGCGTGGTTAGGTTTGCGCTACGATGAGGGGCCTTATTATCAGACCCAACGTTTTGATCGTTATAAAGAAGTGATTCAACAGCTCTTGGATCAGGGTGATGCTTATTATTGTTATTGCAGTAAGGATGCGTTAGAAGTCTTACGCGCGGAGCAAATGAGTCGTAAAGAAAAGCCTCGCTATGATGGTCGTTGTCGTCATGGCGATAATGTCAGGAGTGACGTGGCGCCAGTTATTCGCTTTAAAAACCCGACCGAAGGTACGGTGGTTATTAGTGATTGTGTAAAAGGCGATATTACTATTAATAACAGTGAGTTGGATGATTTAATTATTGCCCGTGGAGATGGGTCACCCACCTATAATTTAACCGTCGTTATTGATGATTGGGATATGGGTATTAATTACGTGATACGTGGGGACGATCATATTAATAATACGCCGCGACAAATTAATATTTTAAAAGCACTGAATGTGGAGCCGCCGCGGTATGCGCATTTGCCTATGATCTTAGGCGATGACGGCAGTCGGTTGTCAAAACGGCACGGTGCTGTGAGTGTGATGCAATACCGGGATGACGGTTTTTTACCGCAGGCCCTGCTCAATTATTTAGTGCGTTTAGGCTGGTCACACGGTGATCAGGAGATATTTTCAATTGATGAAATGATAGCGCATTTTGATTTAGCCGCGGTGAATGTTTCTGCGTCAGCTTTTAATACGGAGAAATTATTATGGTTGAATCATCAATATATTATGAGCGCAGACCCTGAAATGATAACGCCGCATTTGCAGTGGCATTTAGATAATCAGGGTATTCATACAGAGGGTGGGCCCACTGTTGAAATGGTTGTCGTGGCCTTGCGTGAGCGCAGTAAGACCTTGAAGGAAATGGCTGCGGCCAGTCGTTATTTTTATCAGGATTTTGAATCTTATGATGAGAAAGCGGCGAAAAAGAACTTTAAAGGTGAGGCGGCTAGGGTCTTGCAACAGTTGTTGGTTCAATTCACAGCGATGGAAGAATGGGACGGTGAAGCCTTGCATCAGATAGTGCTTGAGACAGCACAAGCGATGAACTTGAAGCTTGGGAAGGTGGCGCAACCGTTACGGGTAGCCATTTCCGGACAGGCAGCAACGCCGGCGATTGATGTGACCTTGTCGCTGTTGGGGCGCTCTAAAACACTGGCAAGAATACAGCGAGCCATTGATTTTATTGCGACGTGAAAGTAAAAAAACGTGGTATTTACTGCTTTTTATGGTTGAGTATTAGATAATAGTAATCATATTTCAAAATTTAAGGATTTTACGACTGATGCAGAAACAGCATAGCTTTACCCGAGAAGAGTTATTAATGTCTGGGCGAGGTGAATTATATGGCCCGACGAATGCGCAATTACCCCTGCCTAATATGTTAATGATGGATCGTATTACCCATATTTCAGATGAAGGTGGAAAGTTTGATAAGGGCAGTATTGTGGCTGAATTAGACATTACACCCGAGTTATGGTTTTTTGATTGTCATTTCCAAGGTGATCCGGTGATGCCAGGGTGTCTGGGATTAGATGCCATGTGGCAATTGGTTGGCTTTTATTTATGTTGGATGGGTGGTCCGGGCAAGGGGCGTGCACTGGGTGTCGGTGATGTAAAATTTCGCGGTCAGGTCTTGCCGGGTGCTAAGAAGGTGATCTACCGTTTGGATTTAAAACGTGTGATTCTACGTAAGCTAGTGATGGGTATTGCCGATGCCACGATGGAAGTGGACGGTAAAGTTATTTATGAAGCAACAGATCTCCGTGTGGGGTTGTTTACCTCAACCGAAGATTTTTGAGGAGGAATAACATGAAGCGAGTAGTGGTTACAGGGTTAGGAATAGTCTCTCCGATCGGGAATAACCAGACAGAGGTTGTTGACTCTTTAAAGGTCGGTCGTTCGGGTATTGTGTTCTCTGAGGAATACCAAGAATTAGGTTTTAGAAGTCATGTTCACGGACCGATTAATATTGATCTTGATGAATTTATCGACCGTAAAGTCAAGCGTTTTATGGGCGATGGTGCGGCATTTAATTATATTGCGATGCAGCAGGCGATCGATGATGCCGGACTTGAAGAAAGTGACGTATCAAATGTTAGAACCGGTTTAATTATGGGTTCTGGCGGACCTTCAACCTCTAATTTAGTTGCTGCAGCTGATATTTTGCGCGCTAAAGGCGTGAAGCGTGTTGGCCCTTATATGGTGCCTCGAACCATGTCGAGTACCAATATTGCTTGTTTAGCGACACCGTTTAAGATTAAGGGTATTAACTATTCGATTACCTCGGCCTGCGCGACCAGTGCCCATTGTATTGGTAATGCGATGGAGCAAATCCAAATGGGAAAACAGGATATTGTTTTTGCCGGCGGCGGTGAGGAAGTTCACTGGACTATGTCAGTTTTGTTTGATGCCATGGGGGCGTTGTCTTCAAAATATAATGATACGCCACAAACAGCCTCCAGAGCTTATGATGCAACGCGTGATGGTTTTGTCATTTCCGGTGGCGGCGGTGTTTTAGTTCTGGAAGATTTAGAGCATGCGAAAGCGCGCGGTGCAAAAATTTATGCTGAATTAGTTGGCTACGGTGCGACCTCAGATGGATACGATATGGTACAACCTTCCGGTGAAGGTGCGGTTCGGTGTATGCAACAAGCCATGGCAACGGTCACTGGTCCGGTAGATTATATTAATGCCCACGGCACCAGTACGCCGGTAGGTGATACTCGCGAGTTAGAAGCATTGCGGCAAGTTTTTGATGACAATATGCCGGCCGTAAGTTCTACCAAATCGTTAACCGGTCATGCCTTAGGCGGTGCGGGTGTTAATGAAGCGATTTATTCTATGTTGATGATGAAAGAACAATTCTTGTGTGCTTCTGCCAATATTACCCAGTTAGACCCTAAAGCGGAAGGGGTGCCTATTGTTCGAGAATTCCGCGATAATGTGCCATTGAAAACTGTGATGTCAAACAGTTTTGGTTTTGGCGGTACTAATTCAACACTTATCTTTCAACAGTTAGACGATTAATTTACGTAAAGCGGGCGTTTTAGGGGCACCCGCTTTTTTCCTTTTTTTGATTATTCTTTTCGCCGTTTAATGCTATGCCCGCTGTTGACGCTAAATCACGTATTGAATTAAATAAGGTGCAAAAACGGCTGCGTCGTGATGTGGGTAGTGCGATTGCGGATTATGACATGATAGCGGATGGCGACCGCGTGATGGTTTGTTTGTCGGGGGGTAAGGATTCTTATGCCATGCTTTCTCTTTTGCATAATTTACAGCAAACCGCGCCGATTCATTTTGACTTGATAGCCGTTAATTTAGATCAGAAGCAACCGGGATTTCCAGAGCATGTTTTGCCTGACTATTTAAAGAGTTTAGGTGTGCCTTTTGATATTATTGAACGTGATACCTATAGTGTGGTGAAGAAGATTATTCCCGAGGGGAAAACGACCTGTGGGTTGTGTTCAAGATTGCGGCGCGGTACCTTGTATGGTTATGCGCAGGACAATCGAATTACTAAAATTGCTTTAGGACACCACCGTGATGACATTATTGAGACTTTTTTTCTGAATTTATTTTATGGCGGTAAGTTAAAAGCCATGCCGCCAAAATTATTAAGTGATGATAAGAAAAATATGGTGATTCGGCCGATGGCGTATTGCCGTGAAAAAGATATCGCACGCTTTGCACAAATGAAAGCGTATCCCATTATTCCGTGTAATCTGTGTGGTTCACAGGAAAATCTTCAGCGTCAGGCTATGAAAGTGATGCTACAAACTTGGGACAGGCAGTTTCCTGGGCGCCTTGAGAGTATTTTTACCGGGTTAAAAAACATTGCTCCCTCGCAACTGGCGGATACCGATTTATTTGATTTTGCTAATTTAGAACGTCAAGTCGAGTCAAGTTTTAAGGCCGGTATAGCTGTCGAGCAGGCCGGTTTAGAGGTTTTGATGCAGTAGTGTGGCAGGCCATATTTTTACGCTGCGCGGTGTGAAGGGGCTGCTCTAGAACGGAGCCGAAATTGATGTGTTTTCAGGCTGGAGTTTTTTCTTTGTTTTAGGTATCATAGCGTCTGTTTAGGAGAGGTGGCTGAGTGGTCGAAAGCGGCGGTCTTGAAAACCGTTGAGGGTTTGTAGCCCTCCCAGGGTTCGAATCCCTGCCTCTCCGCCATTATCTTCCTCCTATGTTCTTTTCAGATTAATTCATCTGACTTTCTTCTTAGTTTTGTTTTCAGTTATTTCTTCATGGTAATTACCTACTGTCATCATTCAGCATTAATGATGGTTCCGAAAAGCTTAAAAAGAGGAGCGCCGATTTAAGGGCGGTAGCATGTTAACATTGGCTATGAGTTGGGTATTTGTTTAAGGGGTGGTTTTGATAAAGGTTTTAATTGTTGATGACCAAGAGCTCATTCGTCTCGGTGTACAGTCTTTATTAGAGGAAGTCTCTGGTTTGGAGGTTACTTGTTTTTTGGCGGCATCCGGTGAAGAGGCTTTGGCTCAGTATAAAGCATTATCGCCGGATATTATTTTTCTGGATATTAATATGCCGGGAATCGGAGGCATTGAAACGGCCCGTAAAATATTAAAAGCAGAGACGACCGCTAAGGTTATTGTTTTATCTGTTTTGGATGATGGTCCTATACCGGCGCATTTAGTTCAGATGGGTGTTTCAGGTTTTATTTGTAAAGATACGGGTGTTGAGCAGTTGGTTAGGGCGATTCAGACAGTGTTGGCGGGTGATTTCTACTTAAGCGATAAGGTTGCTCAAAATATTGCGTTAAAAAAATTAGGCGTAATAGGGGGAGATCCTTTTTCTTTGCTTACTAGTCGCGAAGCCAGTGTTTTGCATTTGACCTTACAAGGGCATGCTATTAGAACCATTGCTGAATTATTAAAGATCACGGAAAAAACGGTGGTGACTTATCGTTATCGGGTGTTTAAAAAGCTGGATGTCCACAATGATATTGAGTTGATGCATCTTGCGATTAAATATAACTATACCGATTGGAATGGCGGGGCCTGATTTACCCGGGGTGTTATGATAGCTTTACTAAATGGCGTGCAACGCTGAAGGCCTCACGAAAGTCAAGGTAAACCGGCTTATCTGTGGTTAGGAGTTGCCTGAGTAAACGCTGTTGAGTTTTATATTTTATGTCGCCAATGGCTAAGGGTCCGACGCCTACGGCGGATGAGCCATTATTGAATCGTCGGCCAAAATCTTTTAATTTAATGCCTTCAATGCCGGCGGGCGGTACGGCGTTCACATCGCCGGCAACTTTAAGTTGTGTCGCGGTTGTGAGCAGTGCTTGGTTAATAACCTGAACGCCGGCTTTAGCGGCACACAAGATAATATCAGCCTCTGCCAGGAGGGCTGATTTTTCATCGTGGTTACCGGCAACAGCCCCTTGAAGTTGGCAGTTAAAGAGCCGGTTGTATTCTTGGGCCGTATCTTGAGCCGTATGTATATTGAGGTGATCCACTAAGGTAGTGGTAGCACCCGTGAGTGAGGCAATCACGCCGCTGGCAATACCCACAGGGCCAGTGCCGCCAAAAACAACGACATTACAATCGGCCATGGTTCTTGTCGTCGTGTCGGCCAGTGCTTTTTCAACACAAGCAACCAATGCTGCGGCGGTAGTAAAAGCGCCGCTTGGATCTGCCAGTACGGAGACTTCAAAAGGGGGAACCATGGCATGTTTACTGGCAGTTAACATGTCGTAAGCCAGGCTCATATCGCGGCCACCGATAAAAATAGCCGTTTGTTTTACGCCTTTAGGGCCTCTGGAAAAAATGGCATCTTGAACTAAGCGTTGGGTGTCTTCGAAGTTAACATTGTTATAAGGCATGATGATATCAAAACCAGCATCAACAGCCATGTTGACATCAAAAGGGCTGTTGTGAGGCATGGGGTCAAACATATGAAGAATGCTTTTCTTCGACATTGCGCTGGGGTCCTTAAGTTGTTGTTTAGCGGTAAAAGCCGCTGGCCTTTAAATAGCTAATACCTATAAAGGTCGGCGGCAATGAAAAGTTTTAAGGGTAAGGGTATAACACCGATAGCGTGGTTATTAGCCAGTCGATTTGATGTATTCTCTGGCGACCTCAAAAGCGTGTTCAAAGTGTAGAAATTGTGGGCTACCGGTGCTATGTTCAATCATTTGTTTAAGCAGTTGGTTTTGGGCTTTGTACTTAACATTGCCAATAGCTAAGGCGCCAACGCCTACAGCGCCGCTGGTGGAGCCTTCAATCAGAGAGCCGTTGTGAAAAGCATCTAAGCCAGCAATACCCGATGGCGGCACAGCATTCACATCAGCAGCCACTTTTAAGACCGGAGCCGAGGCCACTAGTTCAGCGCTTAAGACTTCAATGCCAGCCGCTGCAGTTGCATAAACAATATCGGTGTTTTTAATCATCACACCTTTGTCAGCATCGGCAGCACCGTTAATGGTAATTTGGCCATCGCCAAATTCAGTGGTGCACATTTCGGCAATATGTTGTGCTTTTGCCAGTTGGCGACCCACAATAGTCACGTTAGCCCCGGCTTTAGCAGAGATAACAGCAGCGGCTTGACCAACAGGCCCAGTACCGCCTAAAGCAAGAATGTTTTTGCCGTCCAGTGTAGTATTAAATTTATCTTTAAGTTCACGCTCAACACAGGCGACCATGCCGGCTGCAGTGGTAAAGGCGCCGCTTGGGTCGGCAAAGACAGAAACTTCAAAAGGAGGGACCATCGCATGTTTAGCTGATTTAAGCATGTCCATTGCTTGTTTAGTATCACGGCCACCAATGAAAATACCGGTTTTTTGCATACTTTTTTGGCTGCGGGAGAAAATAGCATCCTGTACCAAGCCGCGAATCTCGCTGGGTTCGACATTAATGTAAGGAATAGCTGAAATCCAGCCGGCATCCAATGCCATATTGACGTCAAAAGGGCTTAGATTTTTTGCAGTCGTAAGCATATGCAGGATAAATGGTTTTTCCATAAGTCTCTCTCAAAGGGGGTAAAAGCGGCTAATTATAAAACAAAAAATTGTTAAATAAAACGTAATGACTAGACTATTTATCTTTATTATAGGGAGGGTGTTTTAAATAAAGATTTTACGCGTCACGAGAAGGGTATGCAGAGTTAGGATTGAAAGGTATGATGATGGTAATAATTAACCGTGAATGTTTGATTTATGCCTAATAACCACCGCCCCTTAACACCGCATTTAACGATTTACAAATGGCCTTTAACGGCGGTGCTCTCGATTACCCATCGCCTTACCGGAGTTTTTTTAATCGCCGGAGTGTTTGTTTTTTTTACCGTTCTTGTGGCACTTGCTAGCGGCGAGGCGGTGTTTTTGTCGGTTCAACATTTCTTAAACCAAGGGTCAGCGCAAATAGTGTTGGCAGGTTTTGCCTTTGCGTTGTCATTTCATTTAGTGCATGGGTTGCGGCATTTGTTGTGGGATTTGGGTTTGGGTTTTGAGTCTTCGAAATTAGGGGCTTTTGCGTTGGGGGAGTTGTTGGCTATTTCGGTGCTGACAGGTGTTGCTCTGGTGTTGATTTAATAAGCAGATATGATATCGAAAATAAAAGAATTCCTGCATCAGCTAAGCGCTAAGTTGATGGCGTTGTCTGTTAAAAACCAGTGGCTCTTGCAGCGGCTAACGGCAATCCTCTTGGTGCCGTTAGCAATCTGGTTGGGTGTGTTTTTTCATTACAGTTTAGCGGCCTCTTTTCAAGAGGCTCGTGTATGGTTGATGAGGCCTTTGAACCTCGGGTGTCTTTTTGTTTTTCTAGGCATTGTGGTAGTTCATAGCCATTTGGGATTGAAAGTGATCATAGAAGATTATATTGCCGATCAACCGCTTCAGGAGAAACTGATATTCGCATCCTTGTGGGGCTTTGGGTTGTTAGGGGTTAGTGTAGTAGGGGCGGTCATTATTTTATTTTTCAGGGTGTAAGATTTGCATAAGCTCGCGTATAAAATCATTGAGCACAGTTACGACGTTATCGTGGTCGGTGCCGGAGGTGCAGGACTTCGGGCGGCTTTTGGGATGGCAGAAAAAGGGCTTAAAACAGCGTGTATCAGTAAGGTTTTTCCGACCCGAAGTCACACCGTAGCGGCACAAGGCGGCGTGAGTGCAGCTTTGGGTAATATGGGGGAAGATGACTGGCGTTACCATATGTACGATACCGTTAAAGGCTCTGATTGGTTAGGCGATCAAGATGCTATTGAGTATATGTGTAAAGAGGCGATTCCGGCTATTATTGAATTAGAACGTTATGGGGTGCCTTTTTCTAGAACGCCAGAGGGTAAGATTTATCAGCGCGCCTTTGGCGGGATGACTACCCATTTTGGAAAAAGTCAGGCCAAGCGCACCTGTGCGGCGGCCGATGCAACCGGGCACGCTATTTTACATACCCTGTATCAACAGGCGTTAAAGCATCAGACTGAATTCTTTATTGAATACATCGTTTTAGATTTGATTATGGAGCAGGGCGAATGCCGGGGTGTTTTAGCCTGGTGTTTAGAAGACGGGTCCCTGCATTTATTTACCGCGCAAATGACGGTGATGGCCACAGGCGGTTATGGTCGGGGCTATTTTTCCTGTACGTCGGCACATACGGTGACCGGCGATGGCAATGCGATGGTGCTGAGAGCGGGTTTGCCGCTACAGGATATGGAGTTTGTCCAATTCCATCCCACCGGTATTTATGGCGAAGGGTGTTTGATTTCAGAAGGTGCGCGCGGTGAAGGTGGGTACCTGACGAATTCAGAAGGAGAGCGTTTTATGGCGCGCTATGCGCCATCCGCCGGTGATTTAGCATCCAGAGATGTGGTTAGCCGCGCGATTACGCTAGAGATTAATGCAGGGCGAGGCGTTGGTCCTGATAAAGATCATGTCTTGTTACACATTGAGCATTTAGATGATTCAGTGTTGGCTGAGCGGCTTCCGGGAATTACTGAGACCGCGCGTGTTTTTGCCGGTGTTGATGTGAGGAAGGAGTCGATTCCAGTGATCCCGACGGTGCATTACAGTATGGGCGGTATTCCAACGAATCGTTTTGGGGAAGTGGTGACGGTAGTTGAAGGCAATCCCGATACGGTGGTACCCGGATTAATGGCTATTGGTGAGGCGGCGTGTGTTTCAGTGCACGGTGCCAATCGTTTAGGCTCTAATTCGTTGTTAGATTTAATTGTATTTGGGCGGGCAGCGGCGAATCGCTGTGCTGAGATTGTTGTACCGGGAAAAACCATAAAACCACTGCAGCAAGAGGCTTATGAGCCGGCGTTGGCGCGTTTTGATAAGATTCGTCATGCCAAAGGGGAGTTGTTGCCGAGTGAGATTCGTTTGGCCATGCAAAAAGAAATGCAAAAAAGTGCAGCAGTGTTTAGAACTGGGGAACTGCTGCGCCAAGGCGTTCACAATATGAAAGAAATCGTCAGTTCTTTTGACCGTGTTCGCGTGACCGATGAATCGTTAATCTGGAATACCGATTTAGTGGAAACCTTAGAGTTGGATAATTTATTGGCGCAAATGCGAGTGACCATTGAGGCCGCCTACAACCGAACTGAAAGCCGTGGCAGTCATGCGCGGGAAGATTACCCCGAGCGCAATGATAAAGAGTGGCTTAAACACAGCGTGGTGTGGTTGCAGGAGGGGCAGATTAAAATAGCCTACCGACCGGTGCATTTATATACCTTAACCGATGAAGTTGAGGTGATTGCACCGGCGAAGCGAGTTTATTAACATGGTTGAATTTACCTTGCCAAAAAATTCAAAAGTAAAAAAAGGGTTAACCTTAAAGGCACCGGGAGATATTTTAAATTGTCAGGTTATCCATATTTACCGTTTTGAGCCAGAAGAGACCCAAAATCCACGGTTAGACCGTTATGAGATCGATTTAGATCAGTGCGGCGCTAAAGTCTTAGATGCCATCATCAAGATTAAGGATGAGTTGGACCCGACGCTGACCTTTAGGCGCTCGTGTCGAGAAGGCGTCTGTGGCTCTTGTGCTATGAATATTAACGGTAAAAATACCTTGGCTTGCATGGTGCCTCTGAGTGATTACCCAGAAGATATAACGATTTACCCCCTGCCGCATTTAAAGGTGATTAAAGATCTGGTGGTGGATATGGTGCCGTTTTATCAGCAATACGCCTCAATCAAGCCGTGGTTACAGCAAAGTGATCCTGGTTCACAGAGTGATGACAATCGTGACATTGACCGTGATAGCCAAGAGCAGCAGCAAAGTATTGCTGAACGGGAGCGGCTTGATGGGGTTTATGAATGTGTGATGTGTGCCTGTTGTTCGGCGAGTTGTCCCAGTTACTGGTGGAATGGCGATCGTTATTTAGGGCCAGCCGTCTTGTTGCAGGCGTATCGGTGGTTGGTGGATAGCCGAGATGATCAAAAAGACCAGCGTTTGGATGCCTTGCACGATGCCTTTAAGCTCTATCGCTGTCATACCATTATGAACTGCACCGATACCTGTCCGAAGGGTTTGAATCCTGCCAAGGCGATAGCGGAAATAAAAAAAATGTTGGTACAGCGGTAGTCGATGGCGAGGTTAGCTAAGCTCAAGTGGCGTTGTCGGCGGGGGTCTTTGGAGTTAGATCGGTTGCTTATGACCTATTTAGAACAGAATTATCAAAATGCATCCGATCAGGAACGTTTAGCCTTTGAAGCCTTAGTGGCGCTGGAGGACTTAGCGTTGTCGGCATATTTATTCGGTGCTGAGCATCCAGCGTGCCCGACACAAGCGCAAGTGATAAAAAAAATAGTGTATTTAAGAGCGCCGCAACGTGTGGCTTAGCCTGATGCAGGTTTTTTAAACGGCAGGTTATTACCCTTGAAAATCATTTCAGAGCGCTGGTTTTTATCATCTTACAAAGGGTGTATCATGAAGTCTTTTTTTTACCATTTAGGACAGTAGTTATGTATAACGTGACATTAATCAAAGGGGATGGAATTGGTCCATCGATTATGGAAGAGGCGGTTAAGGTCATTGATGCCACCGGCGTTCAAATAAACTGGGAAGAAGCCGAAGCCGGCATGGGAGCGTATGAAAAATACGGCACCCCTATTCCCGATGAAACCGTTGCGTCATTTACCCGTAACCGCGTTGCCTTTAAAGGCCCTTTGACCACGCTTTCGGGTGGCGGGTTTAGAAGCATTAATGTGGTTCTTAGGCAAAAATTTAATCTCTATGCCAATGTACGTCCTGCAAGAATTTGGCCCGGGGTTAAAACCCGCTTTGAAGATGTAGATATT
>Ga0209043_1000316_pt1 | contig 31053 bp, 25 predicted proteins | sample SaaInlV_100m_DNA_3_FD_184654 | JGI IMG/M metagenome (GOLD analysis project Ga0209043, IMG submission 184654) | Marine microbial communities from expanding oxygen minimum zones in the Saanich Inlet - SI037_S4LV_100m_DNA (SPAdes) (version 2) | ecosystem: Environmental > Aquatic > Marine >... | reverse complement strand
TTGCCCCAGCCCCGCTTCCCCGGCGGGACGCTGCTACGTTGGCCCGGGCTTGTCGCCGGTATGCTGTACTACAGCCTTCGAGATCGGCTCTGAGAGGCTTAGTCCTCAGTAATCTGTGCACGACGTAACTGAGCTACCTCTTTGCACCGACACCGACTAGGAGCGTTTATGCACCCTGACATAAACGATAATCACGCCATGACTGGCCAGTGCCCTGGAACCGTGGTAATGCGCTGGGCCGCCTGGCCCGACTGGTTAAGGATTGCACTGCGTCTCGTTATTGCGACTGGGTCCGGAACTGCGGACTTGGAAAAAAATGATCAATCAAATATCTTCCTAACTCAAGCATCTGGGCGGATTCATCGATCGCCCCGTCTTATGGTTTGAGCGGTTTGACTGCACGGTGATCTCACCAGCTGCGATTTCATTTCGAAAAAGATCAACAGGCGCAGCACTGGGAACGGCTTGATGAATTTTCCTTGTGTGCTACGAATCCGCTCAAAAAGGACAAGGCGGAGGGCTAACGCCATGCTCCGGTTGATTTAGCGAAAGCGTAGTGGCGGAGAGGGAGGGATTCGAACCCCCGGAACCTTTCAGTTCAACGGTTTTCAAGACCGCCGCATTCGACCACTCTGCCACCTCTCCGTGGGGTCGGTCCAAGACAGACCGAAACCGATACTGCTTCGAATTATAAGGTTTCGATCACGCTAACCCCAAGCTTTGACACCGCAGTGGACCTTGAAATCTGGCATAATTACCCCAGATAAAACTTGTACTTTTTATTCCAATCGAACTTATGGAGAGCCTTCGCACGATGATCAACCGTCAAACCCTCAGCGCGACCCGCCCTGCCGTACAAGGCGTGGAATTCAACAAAGTCCTCAGGAACACCTATGCTCTACTGTCAGCAACGCTGCTCTTCAGTGGCGCTACGGCCGGCCTATCCATGATGATGCAATGGCCCCACCCCGGACTTGTTATCACGCTCATCGGCTACTTTGGACTGATGTTTGCGGCAAGGCGTTTTCGTAACTCTGCTTTGGGCCTGGTCTTTGTCTTCGCCCTGACCGGATTCATGGGCCTGACCCTCGGCCCGATCATCAGTATGTACGTTAATTCACTGCCCAACGGCGACCAGCTGGTGATGACAGCCCTTGCGGGCACCGGCCTGATATTCGTGGGGTTGTCCGCCTACGCGCTAACTTCCCGAAAGGATTTCAGCTTTTTAGGCGGAATGCTATTCGCCGGTATTCTGGTTGCCTTTCTGGCGGGCCTTGGAGCCGTCATTTTCAGTATTCCGGCGCTCTCGCTAGCCGTCTCGGCAATGTTTATTCTGCTGATGAGCGGCCTGATTCTCTATCAGACCAGCGCGATCATTCATGGCGGCGAGACCAACTACATCATGGCTACGATCACGCTGTACGTAGCGATCTACAATCTGTTTCTGAGCCTGTTGCAGATTCTTGGGATATTTGGCGGCGACGACTGATTCCACCCGAACGTGTTTCATTTAAGCCCTGGCACCCGCCGGGGCTTTTTATTAGGGGGTGATACTCTCGACTCCACCCATGTAAGGCTGGAGGATACTGGGAATACGGACCGCCCCCGATTCATCCTGGTAGTTTTCTATAATCGCTACCAGTGTTCGCCCCACCGCTAAAGCCGAGCCATTTAGGGTGTGCACCAGTTCCGGCTTTCCGGTAGCGGCATTACGCCAGCGCGCCTGCATTCGTCGTGCCTGAAAAGCTTCAAAGTTACTACAGGACGATATCTCTCGATAGCACTGTTGCCCTGGAAGCCACACCTCTAGATCGTAGGTCTTGGCGGCCGAAAATCCCAGATCGCCACTGCACAAAGTTACGACGCGATACGGTAATTCGAGCTTTTGAAGAATGACTTCGGCGTGCCCGGTTAACTCCTCCAGTGCTTCCCAGGATTTATCCGGCTCTACTACCTGCACCAGCTCCACTTTCTCGAACTGGTGCTGGCGGATCATCCCCCGGGTGTCCTTACCATAAGACCCGGCCTCACGTCGAAAACAGGGTGTATGGCAGACGCGCTTGACTGGCAATTCTTCTGCATTGAGGATGCCACCGGCAAAAAGGTTAGTGACCGGCACTTCAGCGGTAGGGATCAAGTAGTAAGGTGGATCTCCCGTCGTCATAAATTGATCAGCGGCAAATTTGGGCAGTTGTCCTGTACCGAAAAGCGATTCGGCATTCACCAGGTAAGGAACGTAGGTCTCCTCATACCCGTGCTCGAGGGTGTGCACATCGAACATGAACTGAATAAGCGCGCGGTGCATTCGAGCGATACTATTTGTTAGGACCACGAATCGACTTCCGGTCAAGCGCGTCGCAGATTCAAAATCCATCATCCCAAGGCCGGTACCCAAACTGACGTGGTCCAGCGGCTCAAAGGCTAAAGCCGGCGGCGTGCCCCAACGCCTTTGCTCAATGTTATCCGCTTCGCTGTCGCCAGCCGGAACACTGCCATGTGGGATATTCGGGATCTCTCGAACAATCTGATCCAGCGAACGGCGCACCTCCTCAAGGCTCGACTCAACACTGGCGATCTCCTCTCCAAGCCCGGCCGTCTGTGCGATAAGTTCGGCGGCATCACCGCCGGAGGCTTTCACCTGCCCAACCTCCTTAGCCGAACGATTGCGCTCAGCTTGAAGCTCTTGCTGGCGCGTCTGGAGAGACTTTCTTCGGTTTTCGAGTTCGGCAAACTGCAGTACGTCGAGAGCGAAACCTCGCGGTGTCAGAGAGCCAGCTACCCCTTCGGGATCATTGCGCAAAAGTTGTGGGTCGAGCATTTCCTTCCTTACTTTTTTGTTGTTTAAAATTGACGAGCGGCCGCAACGCCAGCGGCGGCACCAAGCAGGCACAACAATACACTGGATACGATATTCACCAGGGCTCTTTGCCATTGCTCGGCCTCAAGCAGGGTCAAGGTTTCGACCGAAAAGGCAGAAAATGTAGTAAACCCACCCAATAGTCCAATACATAAGCCGCTGCGTAGAAGATCTACGGCCGGCCCTCGCGCGCTAAGAATAACCACCAGGGCGCCCAGAAGAAACGAGCCACTGATATTGATCAGCAAGGTGCCCCAGGGGAATCCAGGCCCTGTTAAGGTCGAAATCCGGGTGTGGGCGAAAAATCGCAGCATCGCGCCTAATGCGCCGCCGGCACCAATCACAAGATAATGAAGCACCTTGTCAAAGCTCCTCTTGGATTACGTCAACCCCTGCGGGCAGGTTCAGTCTGAAAAGATCTTGCGGCAATTGATCGTTGACGATAACGTTATCAAACCGGAGCCGGGTAATCTGATCTAACTGATCCAGCATCTGCACCAGACGCAACTCGCCATTTTCAAACCCGAGCTGAACCTGAGAAAAGGGTGCGGAGGAATCTTTGGGAAAAAGAGTAATCCACGAGATTGCACCCTGTTTGCCGAGATACTCTATCAAATAGGAATCACCGGGCTTATCTTCACCGGCGAGCAACGCCGCTGGGGTATTGCCCAGGGTTTTTGACTGATTTCGAACGATCACCTGTTCAAGCCCAACGTCATAGACCCAAAGACGTGCGCCATCTGCCAACACCTCTTGCTCTACCGGTTGCCCATAACTCCACCGAAATCGGCCTGGTCGGGCAAGCCACATGCGCCCGGAAGTCTCCTGCAATGGCGCAAGATCTTCGTCCAGAACAACCTGATGAAAATCAGCCTGCAGTGTGCGAACCTTAACAAAAAAATCTTCCAGTAAATCCTCATCAGCCAAAGCCGCTGGCATTGGGACAAAGCCCAGCACCGTACCGGCCAGTCCAAACATAAGAAACCGACACCAGGCTCTATTGATCGTTGACACTAAATTCTGTTTCATTGTGGTGGGGGCGGAGCCAGTACCTCCCGCTTGCCGTTTTCGAGGGGCCCTACAGCACCGGCCGCTTCCATTGTTTCTACCATTCTGGCTGCGCGGTTGTAGCCGACCCGTAGATGGCGCTGAACCGATGATATTGAGGCTCGGCGAGTTTCGGTGACAAAAGATAAAGCTTTATCATAAAGTGGGTCATCTTCTCCGCTGTCGCTGCCTCCCAAACCCTCGACCGATACAGAATCTCCGAGCGCGGTGTTATCAACCACCGCTTCCAGGTACTCCGGCTCGCCGCTGCTTCGCAACTCGTCTGCCACTCGGTGAACCTCCTGATCCGAGACAAATGAGCCATGGACCCGAATGGGAAACCCCGTGCCCGGCGGCAAAAATAACATATCGCCGTGACCCAGTAGTTGTTCAGCCCCCATTTGATCGAGCACTGTGCGTGAATCGGCACGCGACGACACCTGAAATGCGACTCTGGTCGGAATATTTGCCTTGATCAATCCTGTAACCACATCGACTGAAGGTCTCTGAGTTGCCAGAACCAGGTGGATGCCAGCCGCTCGGGCCCGCTGGGCGATTCGGGTGATGAGTTCCTCAATCTTTTTCCCGACCACCATTAACAGATCTGCAAACTCGTCGACGATAACTACCACATAGGGAATCGTCTCGAGTTGAGGTGGATCTACGTCCTCTCCCGGCAGCGGGATGAACAACGGGTCATCCAAGGGTTTGCCCGCATCAATTGCAGCCTTCACCTTGCGGTTGTAGCCCACAATATTTCGCACCCCCAAGGCCGCCATAAGGCGAAATCGCCGATCCATTTCCACAATGCACCAGCGCAGCGCGTTAGCCGCCTTTTTCATATCCGTAACCACCGGCGTCAGCAGATGTGGAATTCCTTCATATACCGAAAGCTCAAGCATTTTTGGATCGATCATAATCATACGGACATCTTCAGGGGTAGACTTATAGATGATGCTCAAAATTATTGCATTGATACAAACTGATTTTCCTGCGCCAGTAGTGCCAGCGATAAGTAAGTGCGGCATCTTGCACAAATCCGAGACGATGGTCTCGCCTGCGATATCCTTGCCAAGGATAAGGGTCAGCGGGCTCTTGCTGCTCTCGTACACTTCTGATGCCAACCCTTCCAGCAGAAAAACAGTCTCTCGGCTTTCATTAGGTATCTCCAAGCCAATGTAGGTTTTGCCGGGAATGTTTTCCACCACACGAACGCTCACTACTGACAATGCGCGGGCGAGATCTCTGGCCAAACCTACAATCTGACTCGCTTTAATGCCTGCTGCCGGATCGATCTCGAAGCGGGTAATCACAGGGCCCGGCTGTACCGAAACTACTGTGACCTCCACATTGAAATCGCGCAGTTTTTTCTCTACCAGGCGCGACATCATTTCCAACGCCTCTTTACTGTACCCTCCGGCCTGTTCACCCGGCCGATCAAGTAACTTCAGTGCTGGAAGATCGCCTTGAGGCCCCTTGCCTTCAATAAATAGTGGAATCGAAGCTTGTTTTTCTTTGTGGATCCGGGCACCTTCCCTGCTTGGCGCAATTTTTGGCTCTATCCGAGGCGGCTCTTTCTGATCCATCTCGCGGCGTAATTCCGCAACACTCTCCTGACGTTGACGCCGGGAACGGGCGCCCTGGACTCTGTCTGCCCAGCTGGTGACTAGGGACCAACCTTTATCCGCCAGCTGGCAGGACCATGCCCCGACACGGTCCATGATGGTAAACCACGACACGTCAAGCGCCCAGGACAATCCAGCGACTAGAGAGACAACCAGTGCGACAGTCGCTCCAACTGAACCGAAAGCATCCAGCAACCAGCTTCCAATGACAATGCCAAGCCACCCGCCGCCGGCGCCCGGGCCGTGGTCGAGTCCAGAGCCAAAATGGAGAAATTCGATACCGCAAGCTGAGACCACCGTTAGGGTGAAGCCGAGCCCGTGCATGATGCGGACATGGCGACTGTTAACCTCTATTGAACGCCTCAAAATACGGGCGCTCAATAGAGCGAAAATCAGAGGAAAAAGATAGGCCGAATAACCAAAGGCATGAAGAAAAAGGTCCGCGAACCAAGCCCCAAAGCGCCCCCCCAGATTCCGGATCGGCCCTCCCGCGCCGGTAGAGGTCCATCCCGGATCAAAGGCAGAGAAAGACACCAGGCAAGCCAGCAGATAACCTGTTAGAGCAACCAGCCCGATCACCAGAACCTCTCGACCTAGCCGAACCAGGCGCGGCGATATACCGGTATTATTCGTGTTACGTGTGTTTTTCTTTCGCGCCTGCGTCAAATGACAATCACCTTTGCGTAAATTTTTTGCCCAATCGCACCGGGATTATATCGAAACGCGCCTTTTACCTCGCAATTGATCCATTAATCTGGACTTCTTCGATAGATTTAATGGCGAATTCTTGGGAAAATACCGCTGAATAATTCAAGACGGAGTTTTTAATGACAGCCACCCGCCATAGCCGACTATTGATTCTTGGCTCTGGGCCCGCCGGCTACACCGCGGCAATTTATGCGGCTCGCGCAAACCTTAACCCGGTGCTTGTCACTGGAATAGAGCAAGGTGGCCAACTGGTGACGACCACTGATGTCGATAACTGGCCCGGAGACCCTCACGGCCTCACCGGCCCAGCCCTCATGGCAAGAATGCTCGCCCATGCTGAACGGTTTCGTACCGAAGTGGTTTTTGACCATATTCATACAGCGGCATTAGGCAGTTCACCTTTTCGCCTGGATGGCGACAGCAATTCATATACCTGTGATGCACTGATCATCGCAACTGGCGCGTCGGCACGATACCTCGGCCTTCCTTCTGAGGATGCGTTTAAGGGCAAGGGCGTGTCTGCGTGTGCGACCTGCGACGGTTTTTTCTACAAAGACAAGCCAGTGGCTGTCATCGGAGGAGGCAATACTGCCGTGGAAGAGGCGTTGTATCTGTCTGATATCTGCTCTCAAGTAACACTGGTCCACCGCCGCGATGAACTTCGGGCAGAGGCAATCCTGCAAGATCAGCTGCTGGCACGAACCGGTACATCGGGCAATATTGAGATTGAGTGGAACCACAATCTCGATGAAGTATTGGGTGATGATTCTGGTGTTACCGGGGTCCGGCTGAAATCGACGAGTGACGGGGACGCGAAAGACTTGGCGGTCCACGGGGTCTTTATCGCAATTGGCCACACCCCTAATACCAGCCTCTTCGAGGGCCAATTGGATATTTCCAATGGTTATATCCGGGTAAACTCCGGGATCGACGGCAACGCAACTGCAACCAGCATACCTGGCGTTTTTGGCGCAGGAGATGTCATGGATCACGTATACCGACAAGCAGTAACCTCCGCTGGGAGCGGCTGTATGGCGGCCCTGGACGCCAAGCGGTATCTGGACTCTGGATAATCGCCAACTATGGCAAAAAAACCACCAAATGCCGACGCTTCAGTATCGTCTGCCGAGGCGCAGCTTTTTCGTAACTCGGTCTCGCAGGTAGAGCCGCTTAGCTTCGAAGAGCGCGCTGGGGACGCTCGGGCGCAAAAAAAAAGCCACACAACTGCGCCGGTGATCCACAGCCTTGAGGGCATTGAAAAACTGGATGGAGATCTTTTTTACCGGCCCGGGGTTTCCCGTCGATTACTTAATGATTTACGTAAGGGGCGTATACGTCCGGGGCCGGTAATCGACCTGCACGGTCATACTAGGGCCGAAGCCAAGCGGGAATTGGCCCACTTTGTGGAGCGAAGTGCAGACTTATACGAGCGGTGCCTTCTCGTTATTACCGGGCGTGGATCCCATTCGCCCGATGGGTACTCCCCAGTTCGTGAAGAAGCTTTGGCCTTATTACGACAATTGTCGGCAGTTCAAGCCTACACCTGCGCTCAGGCAGATGACGGCGGCAGCGGCGCTTTTTATGTGCTTACCGGCCGGCCAAGTCGGTGAGTAACACAATTGCCTGTGCAGCAATCCCCTCTTGTGCGCCGGTAAACCCAAGGCCGTCTGTGGTCGTAGCCTTGATATTGACATTCCCTACTTGAATCTGAAGGTCGCTAGCCAGGTTTTCTCGCATCTCGGGAATGTAGTCGGCTAATTTAGGTTTTTGGGCAATAACCGTGGCGTCGACGTTGACTACCCCAAATTGTGAAGCATCGAGCAATTGTCGGATTTCAATCAGAAACTCTCTGCTCGCACGACCGGCGTGGGCCGCATCGCTATCAGGAAAATGCACGCCGATATCTCCCTTACCGGCCGCCCCTAGCAGGGCGTCAGCTAGTGCGTGAATTAGAACATCGGCATCGCTATGGCCTGCAAGCCCTCGTGAAAATGGAATCTCCACGCCCCCTATCCAAAGCGGTCGTCCGACAACCAAACGATGGGCATCATAGCCTTGACCTATTCGGTACATGAGGCTGCTTCTTGTTCCTTAAGAACTGCGCTGGCAATGACCATGTCAGATGGGTGTGTCACCTTAAAATTATAGTTCCCGCAAGTAACCAATTTCGGCTTTAACCCTAAAGCTTCGATAGCCTGGGCTTCGTCAGTGCAAGGCTCGCCGCGGTCGTGGCAGTGGTCAATTGCCTCCATTAGGGTTCTTACCGGGAAAAGCTGGGGCGTTTGGGCATGCCACAATCCGCTGCGTGAAACCGTCCCAGAAACACGACTATCCGAGTCCCCTGATTTCAGAGTATCAACCGCCGGGGTTGCAAGCAATCCTCCTGCTGGATGAAAGTTAACTTCCCGAATCAATCGTTCGATGTCCGCGCCTGCCACGCAGGGTCTCGCTGCATCATGAACTAATACCCACGATTGAGCTTCCCCGCAGTTCACTAGTTCGTCAAGCCCAAGGCGCACGGTTCGGGCACGTGTTTCGCCCCCAACGTAAGTCTGCGGAGATCCCGGTATTCCACCCTTCAAGGTAGCCCAGTGGCTATCCCCTTCAGCAAGGCCAACGCTGATCCCACGAATGACATCAATCTCTGACAGACGTTGCAAACAATGAAACACGAGTGGAACCCCGTTTAAGTGCTGGTACTGCTTAGGCTGGGTTTGTCCAAATCGTCGGCCACGCCCGGCACACGGAACCAGCGCCCAGATGTTGAATTCGGCGGTATTCAATTACTGTATATCCAAGTTGGCAATCCCTCGGCTCCCAAGTTTACGATAAAATAGATCACCCATTTCTGTCTCGCGCCCCGTCGTTGCCCTCATTTTCTTTCCCAATCCAATCGCCTATCGACGGGAACTCAGTGACCACCTGGGGTCGGTTGCCCGGGGCTGCGCTCGCCCTTGCCATTCGCCAGGTCATCCGTCGGCAACGACACCTCGTGGTGGTTACCGAGTCTGCGCGGCAACTTCAGCTACTCAGTGACGAAATCCGCTTTTTTCTCTCGGACAATAATAACGATGTCTACATCTTGCCTGGTTGGGAGTGTCTGCCCTACGATCACTACTCCCCGCACCCCGAAATCACCTCCGAGCGCCTAAAGACGCTGACCCGACTCACCAGTGGGCAACCGTTTATCGTGTTGCTCACGCTGGACCAACTGATATACCGAATTCCGCCGACGCACTATATCTCAGGTTGCAGCTTCGACTTATCTCGAGGCGCAAGGATCAATCTGACAACTTTCCGAGACCGTCTGGCCGACTCCGGCTACCTTTCGGTGTCTCGGGTCTTAACCCAGGGGGAGTTCGCGGTGCGCGGAGGACTCATTGATGTCTTTCCGATGGGTCATGAATGGCCGTTTCGCCTGGATCTATTTGGGGACGAGCTGGAAAATATCCGATATTTTGACCCGTTAACCCAAAAATCAACTCAGCTGACCGAAAAGCTCTCCATTCTTCCGGCTCGGGAGTTTCCGACCGATTCAACAGCAATCGAGACATTTCGGGCAAACTTTCGCAAACAATTTTCTGGCGATCCCCAGGGTTCACTTATTTATCGCGAGGTCAGTCAGGGGAATTTCCCTGCTGGCATTGAGTTCTATCTACCGCTTTTCTTTAATTCGCCAGGAACTTTTTTCGATTACCTTCCGGCGCATACATGCTTTGTCGCTCCTTCCAACCTTTCTGCACTTATGGCTGGCGAATGGGCTACGCTCGACGATCGCTATTCTCAGGCCGGAATTGATCCTGAACGTCGGCCCATGCCACCAGCTTCGATCGCACTGACACCCGACCAGGCCGTAGAACACTTGACGGCTTTCCGGCAGATACAATTCAACGCCTCGGGTGATGCCGGCACCGCTAAACCCACCCCCTCTGTCGCTAAAGAGTTACCGCAATACCCGGTCAATCACAAGGCTGAACAGCCATTTGCGGGCCTGATCAAACGGCTGACTCATCCCGCGGCCCCACGGGTTTTACTTAACGTGGAGACGACCGGCCGCGCTCAAACGCTTGCTGAACTACTTGCACACCAACAGATTGCCACCTTGGAGTATCCCAGTTGGGATTCTTTTCTTAACTCGGACTCTCTCGCCACCGGCATTACCGTGTCAGCCCTGGACCGAGGGCTGTGTATTTCGGATTCCGGGGTGGAGATTATCGTCGAGTCACAACTGTACGGCGAACGAGTTCACCAGCGACGGCGCCAAGCGCAGTCGGTGGATGCTCATAAGATCATTCGATCTATCGCGGAGCTCCATTCGGGAGACCCAGTGGTCCACCGGGATCATGGTGTCGGCCGCTTCCGGGGGTTGACTCATATCGGGGTGGCGGATGAAGAAGCCGAATTTCTTATCGTTCAGTATCGAGATGAAGGAAGACTCTACGTTCCCGTCTTGAACGTTGGCGTTTTATCGCGCTACATTGGTGGGGATGCGGAGACAGCGCCGCTGCATCGGCTCGGAGGCGAACAGTGGGATAAAGCCCGAGAGCGTGCCACGAAGCGCGCACGAGATGCGGCAGCCGAGCTTCTCAGAACCCAGGCGCTGCGGCAAATTCGTGAGGGTGAGGCTTTTGCGGTCCCAGATGATGACTACACAGCCTTTTGTAGTGGCTTTCCTTACGATGAGACTACCGGCCAGGAGACGGCGATTAAAGAGGTTCTTGGTGATCTGGCGACCCCCCTACCCATGGATCGGCTTGTTTGTGGCGATGTCGGCTTTGGCAAAACCGAGGTAGCGTTAAGAGCAGCGTTTGTAGTTGTCAGCAATAGTCGCCAAGTCGCGATCCTCGCGCCGACAACTTTACTTACTAAACAACACCTCGAATCATTTCAAGAACGTTTTTCGGGTCATGCGGTACGCATTGCATGTCTGTCGCGTTTTCAAAGCAAGGCGCAAAATGAAAATACTGTCGAGGCCCTGCGGGCCGGGACAGTCGATATCGTAGTCGGAACACACAGATTACTGCAAGGAGACCTCGAGTTCGCCCGGCTAGGACTTGTAATTATCGATGAGGAACATCGTTTCGGTGTGCGACAGAAAGAGAGCCTGAAGAAACTTCGCGAAAGCGTTGATGTGCTCACTCTAACAGCGACACCTATTCCGCGAACTCTCAATATTGCTCTATCCGGAATCCGTTCTATATCCCTCATTGGATCACCCCCCGCCGGACGGGTAGCCATCGATACTACGGTTCGGCCGTTTTCAAATAGCCTCATTCGTGAGGCCTGCCTTCGGGAGATACATCGTGGGGGGCAGGTGTACTATCTTCATAACGACGTCCGATCGATAGAGCGTGCTGCCGACAACCTGCGCGAACTCGTCCCGAGCGCCCAAGTCCGGGTGGCCCATGGGCAAATGCGAGAGTTAGATCTCGATTCAGTAATGCGTGATTTTTACCACCAGAGATTCAACGTGCTGGTGTGTAGCACCATCATCGAAAGCGGCATAGACGTACCCAGCGCCAACACTATCATTATTAACCGGGCTGACCGGTTCGGGCTTGCTCAGTTGCATCAGCTGCGCGGGCGTGTTGGGCGTTCAAGGCACCAGGCCTACGCGTTTCTGCTCACTCCGCCTGAGGCGGTTTTGGGCTCAGCTGCGCAGCGCAGACTCGCCGCCATAGAGCAGTTGACCGAACTTGGTGTTGGCTTTGAGCTCGCCAATCATGACCTTGAGATCCGAGGCGCGGGCGAACTACTCGGCGAGGGTCAAAGTGGGGTGATCGAGGAAATCGGGTTTTCTATGTATTCCGAATACCTAAACCGGGCTATTCGGGATCTCTCTCCAGGCTCAAGTACCGCAGTTCCGCAAACGTTACTCACAAACCGGCCTGAGATCAATCTATCCGTTGCCGCATTCTTCCCCGAGGCGTTCCTCCCGGATGTGCATTTACGCTTGATGCTTTATCAGAGGATCTCGACGTGCGATGATCACCAGTCGTTGCATGAATTGCAGCTGGAGGTCATAGACCGCTTCGGGCTCATTCCGGCAGAAGGCAGTATGGTCTTTCGTCTTGCGGCTCTTCAGCTAAACGGCGCGGCACTGGGTATTCGGGTGATCCAGGCCGGAAAGTCCCGGGGTCGGATAGCTTTTTTGCAAGCTGCCTCCGTCGATCCAAAAAGAATTGCTCATCTGCTAACGCGCGAGGCTGGGGTGTTCAGCATGATTTCCCCGTTGGAACTTGGATTTACAGTGACCTTAGATCGGCCCGAGCATCGTGTTGTCTTCTGCGAGTGGCTAACTCACACACTGGACTCGGCACAGCCGCTGAAGCCCCTACCTTTGTTCGAATGAAATGACCTCTTTATCCTGCGATTGCCGATCTCGTGCTGGCTGGGTTCGCATCGCCTCGGCGCCGACTTGGCTGATCAATCCGGGTTTCGTGTTGGTTTTTTTAATATTCGGGTTACCCGCCCTTGCAACAGACAGCTATGAACTGGAGCTTCTCGTTTTTGCCGTTGACACCTCACCAGGCATAGAAACAGCGCTCCCCGGGGAAGTACCTGTGCTTCTCGCTGAATCCAGGATGTATCGACGTAGCCTATCTTCTAAAGATCCACAAATCCTTCCCCGAGGTGCGGGGCGATTAGCCACCGCCCGTAAGGTTATCGAAGCTCGTGCCGGCTATCACATTCTGGCGCATAGCCGCATAATCAAAACCCCATCGTCCCCTTTTGGAGCAACACAATACGGGCTATTGAGTACACTACCGGAATTTCAATCTCGATTGACTGCCTATTTTCGCCTTTACACAACCGGACCTTTTTTCCTGCAGTCCACGATACTTTATCGCCCTGGATTGAAGATCTCACCTGCAGCTGGGTTATCCGATTTATCACAAAATTTACATGCGAGGGAGAGCCTGGCAATTCAGGAAACCCGACGTATCAGATTCAACCAAGTGCATTACCTCGATCACCCGTCGTTTGGGGCGTTGATTGTTTTAACGCCTAAGACCTAATGCAGTTGCAGTTAAGAGACCTGGGTAGGGAATTTAGTTTACCGCTCGTCACCGGACCCAAAAGATTCTGGAACCAGGCTGGTGGCAATTGTGCGAACCCGTTCATAGTCGTATTGGCTGCACGCGGATTCTATCTCCACAAGGCCTTGACGTAATCGGTCTGCCTCAATTGAACGGCTGGCAGCAAGAAGTATCTTCTCGTATGCAGTTTCGGCCAGGCTTTCATCGGCATGGAAGAGTTCTTCTGTCAGTTTCTCTCCGGCGCGCAGTCCCGTGTATTCAATTGCAATCTCCTCTTCAGGGATCTTTCCCGAGAACCGGATCATCTGCCGGGCTAAATAATCGATGTTAACCGGCTCACCCATATTTAGAACGAAGATCTCACCGCCGCTACCAAGCACGCAAGCCTGCAAGATCAACTGGCAGGCTTCGGATATTGTCATGAAATAGCGGGTCATCTCTCGGTCGGTAACAGTCACCGGCCCACCGGCCTGAATCTGACGCTCGAACAAAGGCACGACGCTCCCAGCTGACCCAAGCACATTCCCAAACCGGACAGTGATAAAAGCGGTCCGGTTTTCGAGGTTGTTCAACTGCACAACCATTTCAGACAACCTCTTGCTAACCCCCATCATGCTGGCGGGGTTCACCGCTTTGTCAGTAGATATCAACACCATCGTTCGGGCGCTATTTTCGATTGCCGCTTCCGACACAATCATTGTCCCAACTGTATTATTTCGAACAGTCTCGCGGATCTGTCCCTGGAGCATCGGCACATGTTTGTATGCCGCTGCATGGAAGATAATTTCAGGCTTGTGCCTGTCAAAGATAAACCTGATGGCCGCTCTGTCGCACACATCGCCCAGAAGCTTCGTAACACATACCGAGGGGAATTTTTCCTCGACCTCGAGACCTATCGAATACAGGTTAAACTCATTTTGTTCAACCAGAATAATTTCTTTTGGACCCAGGCGAGCGACCTGGCGGCACAATTCACTGCCAATCGACCCGCCCCCACCGGTGATCAGCACCTTCGAATCGTGAATCATCTTCGCCATTGAACTCCAGTCCAACGCTACCGGGTCACGACCAAGTAGGTCATCAAGTTCGACCGATCGCAAATCCGTGCTACGCGCCGTTCCATCGAGAATATCCTGAACTTTGGGCAACGTCCTGAAGGCGACAGCGGCCTTTTGACAAGATTCTACAACCGAGCGCATTTGTTCAGCGCTTGCGCTCGGGATAGCTATCAACACCAACTGAATTTGCAAGAGGCGTGCAAGCGGCCCTATCGATGAACAGCGGTCAAGCACACGTACCCCCTGGATTTCTCGCCCCTTCTTCACGGGATCATCATCTATAAAACCAACAATATCGTAGTCTAATTCCCGGTTTCGGCGAATATCTTTAAGCAGCATATCCCCAGCAGCACCGGCTCCCACTATTAAAACTCGCTTTCCTTTGCCCCGCCTCACCTGGTTATCCCGGAACAGTCGGTAAACAATTCTCGTGCCGATTAGAAGTCCGATCAGAAACAGTCCGTGAAGCGGGAAAACCGATCTCGGAACCGCCACCAGGCCCGTGATAAAAAAGATTGTCGCAGCGACGACGCCAGTGCCGACAAGCACAGACTTAAGTATCACGGATAGATCATGAGTAGACGTAAACCGCCACGCGCCGCGGTGGACACCGAAAATCACGAAAAACGCCAAGTGCCAAACCAGTACGATCGGCAACATAGCTATAGCCTGATCAAAAAAGATATCCGGAATCTGGTCCAGATTAAAACGGAACCAATAAGCGCCCAGCCACGCTGCGGGGACAGCGAGCCCATCGTGAACTAACACAGGCCAGCGACCAAGCAAGTAACGCCAACCTGCTAGAAGTTTTTCAAAAACAGTTTGTGTCAATTTCTTAACCGGTTAGGGGCCTTAGCAATCGCCGATGCCCAAATCGCGAACAATACGAGTACGCTACCTGCAACGACAACACACCATAAGCCCCAACTGGGTGTCTTTACAATAAGACTGGCGCAAATAGCCATCAACAAGCCAAGGAATCCGGTCAAGAGTGCTACCTGAGGATGGCTCCAGCCAGCGAGGATAAGCCTCTGATAGAGGTGATCCCGATGCGGTTCGGATAAAGGTTTCCCTTGGAAAAGCCTTCGCACCAGAGTGAGGCTAGCGTCAAACACAAAGAATCCGAACAGCACGAGGAATGCTTCAAAAGGCAATCCAACTTGTGTCACTCCAATAATCCCCATACACCCAAACCAAGCTCCGAGCGTAAGACTCCCCGAATCGCCCAAAAATATCCTCGCGGGCGTCCAATTAAACCACAAGAACGCCCCGACACTACCTGCCAAAGAGAAATTCAAAATCGCAAGTTCCGTGATCCCGGCGCCGCCAAACCAGTAGCCCAAAGTAAGCGCTGCCACTAACGATTGAAACCCCACAAGCCCATCTGCGCCATCCATGAAATTGAAAAGATTGACCATCCAGACCAAGATCACAAGCGCAGGTACGAATACTACATAGGTCGGTAAGTTAACCTCGTAACCAAAGAATCGCCATACCGCCGAATCCAGCGTAACCAGGACGACCAGCCCCATCAACAGGAACTGCGCGGCCAAACGGGTTTTAACCGCCAAGTGGTAGTGGTCATCCAAATAACCGAGCACCGATATACCAACCAATCCAATCCCCGAAATGACTCCAGCCCAGTCGAACCCAGTTCGAAGAGCGATCCAGATTGCAAAAAACGAAACTGCGGCGGTTATTACAATCCCACCACCTCGAGGCACGTCAGTCTGATGAAGGCCGCGCTCCGTTGGCACATCTAACACCAGTAACGGGGTGGGCCGCTTCAATAGCACCCAGAATGCCCCAGCCGAAAAAATAAACCCGAAAAGAAAGGCAACCATATCAGCGAGTTTGAGCAAACAGCGGCTGTCTGGCGGCGCCAGCCATTCAGGGGTGAAAGAAACGCATCGAGGTTGGGGCCTGGGCCTGGGCTTCACGGTTGTCAAAAACAAAGTCATGCTCGAGGCGTTCAATCAACTTCGGGGGCATCTTTGCCAAAAAAGGAATACGGCCGACCAGGCCCAGTGCAACCCGAAATATATTCCGACTCAAACTCATCGCCCGGATAGTTAATCCACTAGAGCGACTAGTGCGCGAGACCATCTCTTTAAAGGTCAGGACTTCACCACCTTGGATTTCGGCGGTCGTCATGCCAGCGTTCCGGTCACCGGTATATATTTGAAGGAGCGCCACGATCCATTCCGCGAGGTCGTCGGCATGGACAGGGCAGCGCGAGCCAAGGGCGAAATTAAGTTGTGGACTCAGCCGGGAATATTTCCCTATCTGTTTGATTAAATTGACATTGTTATTATATTTTCCTCCATAGATAACCGTCGGCCGAACCAACAGGGTCCGTGACTCACTCAAGCGTCGTCGGGCGATGAGCCATTCTTCGCCAGATTTCAGCTGTGCAACGGTCCCGGTCGGATCGCTAGAAATTTCAGACTCTCGAGTCAGCACGCTCGTAGAGCTAAAAACAATCCAAGGAATTTGATCGCAACCAAGAGCGGCAAACGACTGTTCGTATGCTTGCAATTCCCAGATAGGACACAGGCTTACAATGCCAATTATGTTAAGCCGATTCGCTCCAACATTGCGCTTAAACAATTCCGGGTGAACCACAGAAGTACCTGGAAAAACCACTGCCTGCCTCTCGCAACGCGAAACAGACACAACAGCAATACCGACGGCATTCAGCCGTCCGCAAAGGGGTACGCCAATTTCGCTTCGACCGCCCATGATTAAGACAACCGGCTGGTCTCCGCAAATTAGTCGCCGAAACTGAGCTATCCCAGAGGTTACACCATCAGTTTCTGATTCCATTCTTTGGCCAATCCGAAACATCAACAACCCGAGTCGTTCGAAAATCAGAAGAATAAACATTTGCAGGTTCAAAACTATCGGAGTCGATCGACTGAATTTTCTTAGATACCGTCTCAGGCTAGCTTGCTTGTGTTTTGCCATGATCGTTCTCGAGATACCAACTGATCCACCCTGGTAGTGAAACGTAGGAGCCGTTGGTAGAAAATCGACCCCCCACCCCGCATCACGGGTCCGCCGGCAGTAGTCCAGATCCTCGAAATGCAAAAAATACGCTTCGTCAAATCCGCCAATATCATGGTGAACTTCTGCTCTGACCATCATACACGAGCCAGATACTGCATCGACCGGGGTTGGTAAAGTGGGCAGAGGTTCCAGGGTTAAATCAAAGGTAGGAAGCCTTAGTTTCGTGAGCACCGAGGAAACCACTTTCCCCAGGCTTCGCACAAGATTAGGGTCACAGCGGCGACCGCCGTTTTGCTCCCGTCCTTGGAAGTCGACTATGAAAGCCCCACAAGCGCCACAGCCAGGGGCTAGATCAAGATGGCTTGCCATCTTGGCGACGGTGCCAGGCAAGGGAAAAGCATCAGGATTGAGAAAAAGAAGATACTTGCCGGCCGCTATTTTGGCCCCAATGTTGGCCGCAGACCCAAAGCCAACGTTTTCACCGACACAGATCAGGTTCACGTTACTATCGGCACGAAGATAATCTGCGCTCCTATCACTCGATCCGTTATCAATGACGATTATCTCAAGTTCGTCCGAAAGGCTTTTAAGATTAAGGACAGATTCAGCCAAAAATCGACCAGAATTGTAGTTAACAAAAATTACTGAGACTTTCTCCACGGCAATGAGTGCAGCAACTTGGGAATCTTCAAAGAACTAGCAATGCTAGTTCCCGATAGACCCCGGCATTCGATTTACTGGCTGCCCCCGTAAGTGTGCCGGACTTCATAGGTCGGTTTGTCCTGGGATTCGTGGTATGTACGTGTCTGTAGTTCTGCCAGGAGTCCAACGGTAATGAACTGAAAGCCAAGCAAAGTGAGCAGTATTCCGGCAAGCAGCGCCGGGCGGTCTGCAAGCGCGATCCCGAAGAAAACCCGTTCAACGAACAACCAGCAAAGAATGGTACCGCCAGCAGCACAGCTTGCGAGGCCAATACCGCCAAAGAAATGGATCGGCCGACTTGAATAGCCCATTAGAAATTTAACCGTCAAAAGATCTAACAGAACCCGAAATGTTCGAGACAGGCCATATTTGGAGACACCTGATACCCGCGGGTGATGCCGTACTTTAACTTCTGTCATTCTGACGCCATACCAGCTTGCTATTGCCGGGATAAAACGATGCATTTCGCCATATAGGCGTAGGTTTTTAGCCACATCCCGACGCATCGCTTTTAACGTGCAACCGTAGTCATGCAACTTAACATCGGTCGTCATCGATATTAGAGAATTAGCGATTCGGGATGGCAGTAGTCGGAGCCAGAGCCCATCTCGCCTTTGATGCCGCCATCCACAGACCAGATCCATGCCCTTGTCGATTTCACTAAGCAACAAGGGGATATCGCGAGGGTCGTTCTGGCGATCAGCGTCCAGCGTAATCACCACAGCGCCATTAGAATATCGAAGACCCGCAGCGATTGCTGCAGTTTGACCAAAATTTTTGCGAAACTCGATGACTCGAACACAAGGATTGTCCATTTGAAGGCCCTGAAGGATCTCCAACGAGTCATCAGTGCTGCCATCGTCAATAAATAACACCTCGTAGGAGCGCCCAACCGCCTCAAGCACCTCTACGATATCTTGATGCAGGATTACGAGATTACCGACCTCGTTATAGACCGGCACCACCACCGATAACTCAATCTGGGCCATACTAAGCTCTAGCTAAACAGTTAGGAATACTAATCATTATCAAGCGGGCGAATCGAGAAATCCTCTACATCCAACCGCAGATTGGGATTGTAGTATGGATCACCTTTTTCTAGTATCTCGGCGTGGCGCGCCCGGAAGGCATCCACCTCCCGTTTAAAGCGCGCTTTTTTTTCTGGGGTATCCTCGTAGCCACGGCTTACAGACTCGAAGTGATAGGCTAATGCATAGGGGGTAAACAAATTCCGATAGCCTGATTCTATCAGCCGCAGGCAAAAGTCGACGTCGTTACAGGCAACCCCAAAATTGACTGCGTCAAAGCCGCCAATCTCTTCAAACATAGATTTTTTACACATTAACAAAGCGCCTGTGACCGCTGAGACGTTCTGAATGATATTCAGCCGGTTAAGGTACCCGCGGTCTCCACCAGGCTTGTGTTTATGGCTGTGCCCCGCGTAACCCCCAATACCAACGACAATGCCGGCGTGTTGAATAGTATCGTCTGGATAATACAATTTACCACCAACTGCGCCGATCTCCGGTCGTTGTGAGTGTTCTAACAGACAACTAAGCCAGTCTCCATTGACTACCTCAATATCATTATTCATCAATACAACGTGCGATCCGCGCGCTTTAGAGACCCCGAAATTGACCAGTTCGGAAAAGTTGAAAGGCCTATCGTAAGAGGCGAATGAAACCCTGGCAGACGCCGTTTCAAACCGATCCATGATTTCGATCGTCAATTCATCTACGCTTCCGTTGTCAATACCGAGTATCTCGAAATTTGAATAACGAGTCTTCTCAAGAACCGCGCCTATAGATTGCTGTAAAAACCTAGGTTCGTCCCGAAAAGGAATTATTACACTCACTAGTGGGTCTTTTTTTATCTCGCGCCGCACGCGGAAAAAATGCGGTGCGTTCGCTGTAAGGACCTCGCCCTTGATTCCCCGCCGTTGTAGCGTTTCTCTAATGGCCCTTGCCCCTCTTGCGTGAGCCTCAGGTTTCACACCTGTATCGAGACTTGTCGACTGGTCTGATTGTCGCCAGTGGTACAAGGGTTGGGCTATGTGCGCGATCTTATTGGTCTGCTCACTCAGGCGCAGTAGAAAATCGTAATCCTGTGCGCCGTCGAACTCGGACCGAGGCCCACCAACAGTAGCTATCAGGGTCTTGCGGACCACAAGCAGGTGCGTGATGTAGTTATGTGAGAGCAGCAAATCTGGCGAGAAGTCTGGTTTAAAATGTGGAGTTCCAAAATACCCGGCAGTTCTTTTGTCAGTTAAGTCACTGAATGCAGTTTCGTCGGAATACAAAATATCAGGCTGGTCACGCCGAATTACCTCTACAACGCTTTGCAAAGCCTGCGGGGCCAACATATCGTCGTGATCCATGAAAGCAATATATTCTCCATAAGCCGAATCAATGCCAATGCGGGTTGCAGTAGAGATTCCACCGCTGCGCGTTAATGCAACCACTGTGATCTTTGGATCGTCGAGCTTATCCAGAAACTCTCTGGTCTCTACAAATATAGAGCCGTCATTGACAATTACTAGCTGCCACTGGGAGTAGGTTTGTTTTCGAATCGAGCCAACTGCATCGGCAATCCAGGATCTTGGCGTGTTGTGAACTGGTAAAACGATACTGATCAAGGGGTCGCTGGCACCCTTTTGTGGAACACTGGGAATAGTGGCCGACTGGCTAATGAGCAATGGCAGTCGCTCAGTAGGGCTCACTGATCCAGATTGAAGCTGCTCAATTGCGGTCTTGACTGCAGAACCCTCACCAACCCGTCGCAGAAGCCCTTTGTATACGATGCGACGACAGACTTCAGCGAGTCGCCATGCTTTCGAGGACTTAAGGAGTTCCAGCTCTGCAGTTCGTCTCGCTAGTTCTTGCCCTGATATTTGAAGCTGGCTTTCGGCATCAGCCAGTAATACGTCTTTATGCCAGAGGCGGTCCATAAGGGCCTTTCGATCGCCAACCTGAAGCCCTAATTCAGGTATTGAAAAAACTAGATCCAATACTATTTTGGCAGGCGACCCCTCCGAAAATGCAGCAGGTGGAAGGTCAAAGCAAATCGATTTGATCACTTGCGGCTCAGTCGGGCTATTCGTCAATTTCCTGCCAGCCATCTCGATGCGGCTAGCCGATTCAGATACTCGCCTATGGCCGGATAAATCGAGAAGACCTACCCCATTTAATCCATCGGTGAAATGCAATCGAAGAGAATGCAGTCGAACTTCGCCAACCGGAGGATCGAACAGGATTGTCAGTTCAGTGGGCGGCAAGTCGGTAACTGGGATCACTAACTGACAATCTGCGCGATAACCAGCGGAGCTTGCACTGAACGGAATCGACATTTCGTGATCCCCACTATTCGGTCCAAAACTGAGGCGAACGTCGACCTTTACAGTTTCGTGATCACCGAAACGGCGATTCAACATTGTGGGGATCCCTACAACGCCGAAGCAGTCCAAGGTTGTCTTCCGAAAGCGATCCTCAAATTCAACTAACAGCTGGGTCAACCTATCCGGCGACCCTATGATGTCTTTAATGACTCCCCACAAGAAGTCTCCATGAGTCGATCCAAAGTATCGGGCTTGCACTAACCTATCTAGGGCTAGTGTGTTTCGCGAGAGAAAATAGACCAGACCACGAATGAACGCGACATCAGCGTCAAATTCTGAGTCAGTGGTAGTCCACTCCTGATCAATCGTATTAAAGGTGTCTTGACCCTCGACCACTACGTTATCAGGCAAAAGATCGACCAATTTGACTGAACGCCCATTAAGCTGTTCCGAGAGAAACAAGTAGTATTGCTTTGCTAATGACCCAAAAGCGATGCCGGGTTCCGAACCACTTTGCAAAGCCTTCAGCATTCGTTCGGACAAGGTCTCGCCAGGTCGATAGGCCTCGCTTTCACAAAGATGAGCGAACCCAAGATCGCTCTCAACATTTAACCCAGAACTGTCTCCCAAATTCAGCGGGGCTTTGCATCTGCGAACAAATCCCTCCCCGCGGGGTTTTACAGTCTGAGTCCAAAACTGTTGTCTACGGGCACCAATCGACGAGTGAAGGAAATCTGCAGCCAAAGGAGGCTCGTCATGTTGAGACGTTTCATAAAAGATTTGATAGCGATCAATGTCCGAAAGCGGAAGATCTTGGTGCCTCTCAAAGGTCTGCCAAACTCTCTCTTCAGGCGTCAGGCCAGCGGCCCGAGGGCGCCCGGACTCATCGATATATTTGGCAATGTGGCGCCAGGCTCCTTTTTGCTCTTGGAGAAAGGCCTCTCGAATTAGAAATTGAGGTGAAGCCAGTGAAGGGAACACCAGTACCTGCTCGTTCGCCACATGTCGAGGCGGGCTTTTTCTGATATCGCATTCCCAACCGAGGCTTTCCTCCTCCGAGTTTGAAGGATCAGCGATGACAACAAACCCGCCTCCCACGAGACATTCCGTTATCAACTTATTCAGTAGGGCTTTTTGGAGTTCGCCGTTTTTACCGAGGCCTCCAATCAGTATCACGTCAAACCGGGTGGTAACAGAATCATCGGCCGCCGCATCGCCTGGAAGGTCATTCGAGACCGAAAAATTGGCCAAACCCTCGCAAAGCAACTCTGCGGCATAGTTAACGTCAAGGTTTGAACTAGCCAGGTGAATTTCATGGCCCGCTTGGGCAAGATAACAGGGTACGACAGCATCTGACCATTGCGCTACCAGCACTCGCTGGCATTCCCTTAACCGAAAGAGGCCACATAGTCCGATGTGTTCCGGGGATAGGATTCTTTGGACTTTTTGAGAAGTGTTTCCGAAAGCTAGCACTGCCGAGTAGCTCGAATAACTGGGATATTGTCGCAGCACGTCCACCAGAGCTGGCCAAAATAAGGGAGGGTCGCCGGCAAGCCCTCGATTCGGCATCGAACCGCTAGTCACAACCCCCCTCCGCGATCGTCAAATCCAGATCTGCCACGCCAAAATCACCGAGCTCGCCAACGACCGGAAGATGAATCAAATCGTATCGTCTATCTACAGCTAAATTATCTCGAGAAGCATCATCCAGGGCGATTCCTAACGAGATGAAATACTGCCCAGGAACAACGGCACAAGTAAACTCAAAGACCACGGTAGTTGATTCACCGGCTACCCGATCTTGGGCCCCGATACCGCGCTCTCGTGTATTGGCGCCAAAGACCGTTCGACCATCTACTGTTTTCAAGGTAAACCCATAGATAAGATCGGCAAGCGCCTCGGCAAAAAACATGTGTACGCAAAGTCGTACTTTTTCTTGGCGATCGAAAACTACTTTCTTTTGGCCTGCCATATTGGTCAATTGGTAATCAAAGATCACGGCTCGCTGATCCCCCCAACGATACTCATTAGGGTTGTAGGTGGGCTGAGCTGTACAGCAATCGTTGGGAGCCACTTGACCCGTAACGGTCGCTAATTTGCGAGGGGTCACTAGTGGGCTTGGAATTCCGGTATCCGGCGGTGACCAATCCTTCGATTCTCCAGACTCTTTACCGTTGCCATCGACATCCGACAGACGTTTCCCAGCGGAATCTTCAAGCGACTGGATCGACGACTCTCCGGCAGCCCCAAAAAGATCCTCCAGATAGTCCTGAATAACGGTCTTCGGCACCCCAGCCGAAGCAATCCTCCCCGATCTAAGGTAGATTGCTCGGGAGCAATGAGCTTGAACCAGGTCAACCGCATGAGTGACGAAGAGGATGGTCTTGCCTGCCTTTTGCATCTCCTGAAAACGTCGAAAACACTTGCGTTGAAACCTGATGTCGCCAACCGCAAGAGCCTCATCGACGATCAGAATATCGGGGTCTGTATTTATTGCGGTAGCAAACGCCAAGCGGACATACATGCCACTTGAATAAGTGCTGACTGGGTGATTGATAAACTCCCCTATGTTGGCAAACTCAACGATCTCATCGAATCGTTCATCTATTTCGGCTCTAGAAACACCGAGCAAAGCAGCATTGAGATAGACGTTTTCTCGACCTGAAAACGCTGGGTTAAAGCCCGCGCCAAGTTCCAACAGAGCAGAGACCCGCCCTTTAACCAAAACATCACCACTAGTTGGGGTGAGTGTGCCGCAAATAATTTCAAGCAAGGTGGACTTTCCCGAGCCGTTCGGGCCGATGATACCAACGGTCTCCCCCCTTTCAACCGAAAAACTGAGGTCCGCCAGGGCCGCGAAGTCGGAGTGATACCTGCGCCGCCGTATCGAAAACATTTCCCGTACCCGATCAATCGGGCGGGCATAGATTCGATAATTCTTCACTAGCTCGCTTACCTTAATAGCGAACTCAGAGGACATCCGCAAATCCCCGACGAGTCTTTTGAAACCATGCCAGCGAACCCCAGGAAAAAATCATCGCAACACCAGTGTAAGCTGCTAATCCACCCCAGTTTGGCAAACGACCCCAGAGGGCGAGGTCGCGAAATTGCTCAATGATAAAAGTGATTGGATTAAGATAAAGAAAGATTTGGAATTGTTCCGGAAGCGCTGTTTTCGGGTAAAGAATGGGTGCCATGAAAAATAAAATTGTGCTGAGAATCCCAGCGACCTGAGCTATATCTTTTAAAAACACTGCGGTCGCAGCAACTAACCAAGTAATACCCAGGCACGCGATCCATAATGAGAAAAGCGGCAGAGGCAAAAATATGATTGTCCACGGTACCGTGCCATTAACAAATAAAAGGTAGGCCCCGAGCACGCACGTGCTCACCAGCCCTTGAAAAAAAGCGCTAATTACCGTGACCCAGGGTAGCGCCTCGAGCGGAAATACGACCTTTTTAACGTACTGGGGATTACTTACGATCAGGGAAGACGCCTGAGTAAGGCATTCTGCAAGAATTCCATGGACCAGCATCCCTGAGAACAGGATTGCGGCAAACTCCAGGTTACCCCCTCCCTGATCGACCCAGCGGATCTGAAGCACTGTTCCAAAGACAAAGGTATACACAGCTAACAGAAGCAACGGCGTGAACAGAGACCAAAGCAGTCCCAGCATTGTGCCCCGGTAGCGACCCAGGATTGCACGTCGAGAAAGCTGGGCTACCACAAATCGATGCTCAACCAGACTGGCGAATACGTAGGCGGGATCTGAGCGATGAACTTGCCTCCCCGACTGGCGCGTTATTTTTCTCATCTTAATAAGAGGCATAGTCATCTTCTTAAGATCACTACTCCTGTGTTAGCCCGTGCAGATATTCCCCATAACTGCTTTTTCCAAGCTCGCCAGCCAGTTTTGCCAGTTCTTCAATTCCAATATATCCCATACGGTAGGCAATTTCCTCGGGGCAGCAAATTTTCATACCTTGTCGGGCCTCGAGTGTTTCAATGAAAACCGACGCCTGGAGTAATGACTCGTGGGTTCCAGTATCAAGCCAGGCCGTGCCTCGACCTAACAATTCCACATTCAAGGATCCATCCTCGAGATATCGTCGATTAAGATCGGTAATCTCGAGTTCACCCCTTGCAGATGGTTTGAGGCTTCGTGCGTACTCCGGTGCGCGCTCGTCATAAAAGTAGAGTCCGGTAACGGCATAACGCGAACGAGGGTTTACGGGCTTCTCTTCCAGTGTTTCTGCTCGACCTTCGGAGTCAAAACTGACCACACCGTAACGTTCAGGGTCGCGTACCGGATACGCGAAGACCCTCGCACCGCGCGTAAGTGCAGAGGCTCGCTGAAGCGAATCAGAGAGTTGGTGTCCGTAAAATATATTGTCTCCAAGAACAAGAGCTGAGGGGTTGTTCCCAATAAACTCCGCGCCAAGAATAAAAGCCTGGGCAAGCCCGTCAGGAGACGGCTGTACCGCATAGGATAAGTTTAGCCCCCACCCGGAGCCATCTCCCAAAAGATCCTGAAACCGAGGCGTGTCGTGGGGTGTCGAAATCAGCATGATTTCCCGGATCCCAGCGAGCATAAGGACGCTTAAAGGGTAATAAATCATGGGCTTGTCATATACAGGCAAAAGCTGCTTGGATATCACTTTTGTTACCGGAGCAAGTCGTGTACCCGCACCGCCTGCCAGGATCAGTCCTCTCAATTTTTTACTCCTAGTCCGCGTCGTTCGCCGGCGGCGCGGAAGCCGCCAACAGCGCTTACCCAATCTGGGTTTGCGAGATACCATTTGACTGTTTGGCGAAGACCCGTTTCAAAGCTCTGTTGCGGGCACCAACCAAGTTCCGTACGAATCCGTGACGCATCAATGGCATATCGATAATCATGGCCGGGCCGGTCAGAGGTGAACTCGATCAGATCCGCATAGGGCTTGTTGGACTCCCTTGGGCAGATCTCGTCAAGGACCCGGCAAAGCTCCTCGACCACTGCGATATTGGTTCGCTCAGAATCGCCACCAACATTGTAGGTTCGCCCCGACTCGCCCTGACTCATAATGAGGACCAGCGCCCTTGCGTGGTCGTCCACAAATAACCAGTCTCGTATATTCTCGCCCCTGCCATAGACGGGTATCGCATCTTCGCTAAGCGCACGTTGAATAATGACGGGAATCAGCTTCTCGGGGTATTGGTATGGGCCATAATTGTTCGAGCAATTGGACAGTACAAAATCGAGCCCGAATGTCTCACCCCACGCTCGAACGAGATGATCAGCGGCAGCCTTAGTCGCCGAATACGGGGAGTTGGGCTGATAAGGTGAATCCTCGGTGAAAAGGCCCTGCTGTTCTAGGCTGCCGTACACTTCGTCGGTCGAAATATGATGAAAACGGATCGAAGTTTTAACCCCCTCGCAGGTTTTTTGATTATAAGCACGAACCGCCTCGAGTAGATTGTAGGTTCCCGAAATGTTGGTGCTGACGAAAGCACCCGGGCCATCGATCGAACGATCCACATGCGATTCTGCAGCCAGATGCATAATCGCATTTGGCTCATATCGAGTGATCAACTCATCCATCAAAGCGCTGTCACGGATATCCGCTTTCTCGAACACGTATCCTGGGTATTTCGACTCCTCAATCAATGACTCAAGATTGCCTGCATAAGTAAGAAGATCAATATTCACGATTTTCCCATAACCATCTGCAACCAGGCGTCGAATCACAGCTGACCCGATAAACCCAGCCCCACCTGTGACCATGACACAGGTGTTTTTCGGCGAAAGATTTGGGGTTTGTAAGATCAAAAATTAACTCAACGATCGGGGCTTTAGTTAGCTTTCAAAGCCTGGTAGCGTTGGCGGGCGTAGCCCGCCACCCCGTCTTCCAAGCTCGTCCAGGGTGTCGAATAGCCGACCGATTTCAACTGATCAATAGAGGCCTCGGTAAAACTCTGGTATTTGCCAGCCAACGCTTCCGGCATTGGAAAATAACTTAGCACCTTCTGGCTTTGCGCATCAGACAGGCTAAGCGGCGCGTCTCCATCAACATCGCGGCACGCATTGATCGCCACCAAGGCAACGTCGTTGAAACTTCGGCTGACACCGGTGCCGACATTGAAGATTCCGCTAATGGAGGGACTATCAAGAAAAAACAGATTCACCCGAGCGACATCTTGGACATGAACAAAATCGCGGCGCTGCTCACCGGGACCATAGCCGCCACTTCCATCAAACAACCGAACAGCGCCGCCCTCGTGGTACTGCGCAACGATATGCCACGCCACCGACGCCATCCGACTTTTATGATCCTCTCGTGGACCGTAGACGTTAAAATACCTCAATCCAACCACTTGATTGCTGATGTTAGCTCTTTCGGCATTGACATAACGGTCAAACAAAAATTTAGAGTAGGCATAGGCGTTTAATGGCTTCTCGCCTTCCCCGGACTCACGAAAAGGCCCTTCTCGCCCATAAACCGATGCTGAGGAGGCGTAGATGAAAGAAACCCCCGCCCTCGCACAGGCTGAAAAGAGTTTTTTAGAATAGACATAGTTGGTCGACATCACATCCTGGCCATCCGTTGCCATCGTGTCCGAGCATGCCCCCTGGTGGAACACTCCCGTCACAGATTCAGGTATTCCACGTCTCTCGATGTCGATTAGAAATTCATCTTTATCCGCATAATCAGAAATTGTCAGATCTGTGAGATTAGCGATCTTGCTGGCATCCGTCAGATCGTCTACCAGAAGAATCTTCTCCCGTCCAGATTGATTGAGCGCCTCGATCAAATTGGAACCCACGAATCCGGCGCCACCAGTGACAACCAGCATTAGATTTGCCCGACCTCATAGTCTTGTAAATCTGACAAACTGACGACGCTAGTTCCAAAACGGCCAACCACTGCGCTGGCACCGCGGGTCGCCAATTCAAGGCTTAGGGTCCAGTCCAGTTTGAGCCCAATCGCCACCGCGATAACGGCCACAACCGTATCCCCAGCCCCACTGACGTCATAGACTTCTCGAGCCCGAGCTTCTTGCCTAATAACCTCTCCGTTAGCAAGAAAAAGTACCATTCCATCCGGACCCAGGGTGACCAAGAGCCCTTCAAGCCCTGCACTTTCCACCAATTCGGCTGCGGCCTGGGCGAATTGTGGCGCATCGACCGGTACGCCCGTGATGCTTTCGAATTCCTGACGGTTCGGGGTAACCATGGTTGCACCAAAATAGCGCGTGAAATCCCCACCCTTGGGGTCAACCACCACCGGGACGCCGCGCTCTTTCGCCGCACCGATCATTTCCGCAACGTTGGCCAACCCGCCTTTGCCGTAGTCAGAGATAACCACTGCATCCGCGCCACTAAGGAGTTCTCTGAAGTCCGTTACACTTCTCGCGAGCAGATCTGAGTCTGGCCGATCCTCAAAATCGGCACGCAATAGCTGTTGATTCCTCGAGACTATGCGCAGCTTTTCCGTCGTCCGCGAGCTTGGGTCGATATGCAAGTGACGGTCCACGCCAGCCAACTCCAGAATCGAATTTACCCGGCGCCCAGCATCGTCGTCGCCTACAAAGGATAAAAGCTGTGATCCAGCACCCAACGATGCAATATTCGCCGCCACGTTGCCCGCGCCGCCCGCCCGCTCTTGAACCTGCTCGACCTTAACCACTGGCACAGGAGCCTCCGGAGAAATCCGATCCACGGTTCCTGTCCAGTAGCGGTCAAGCATCGTATCACCGACAACCAGCACACGAACACCGGCTATCCGATCGATTGGTAGAAGGCTTTCCATTTTGCTCAGCTTGAACTCGGAACGATTAGCGGTGCTCGTCCGACACTGTAATAATCAAGGCCATGCCGGCAAACTATGCTGGGATCGAATACGTTGCGGCCATCAAAGATTACCGGCTCACGCAGCAGTGTCCGGATCTGACCATAATCTGGGTTACGAAACTGTTTCCATTCTGTGACCACGATCAATCCGTCCGAGTTATCAAGTCCATCATAGAGTCCCGTGCTAAAGGTGACTTGTTTGTTGTCACGGAATATTTTCTTCGCTTCTGGTATTGCCACCGGATCGTAAGCTGACACCGCCGCTCCACGCCGGTTCAGACCTTCGATAACGTCTAAGCTGGCCGCTTCTCGCAGATCGTCAGTATTCGGCTTAAATGCCAAACCCCACATAGAAAACCTTTTTCCGCTCAGGTCCTCACCATAACGCGAAACGATCTTGTCAACCAGCGACAGTTTTTGCGACTTGTTGACTTCGTCTACGGCATTGAGGATTCGCGTTTGGTAACCGGCCAGCGCCGCCGTTTGTGCGAGCGCCTTCACGTCTTTGGGAAAGCAAGATCCGCCATAGCCGCACCCTGGATAAATAAAGTCGTAACCGATCCGCGGGTCAGATCCAATCCCGACTCGCACGGTCTCGATGTCGGCGCCGACCCGTTCCGCGATATTGGCTAATTCATTCATAAAAGAAATCTTAGTCGCAAGCATCGCATTCGCAGCGTACTTGGTCAATTCGGCTGACGCCACGTCCATGAATAGCAATCGATCATGACTGCGATTAAATGGAGCATAAAGCTCGCGCATCCGCGCGCGCGACCCTTCATTGGCTGTCCCGATGACGATGCGGTCGGGCTTTAAAAAATCCTCGATTGCCGCGCCTTCTTTTAGAAATTCCGGGTTTGAGACTACCGAGAAATCGACAACAATACTACGTTTGTCTAGCTCGGCCTGAATAGTCTCCTCCACTCGTGCAGCCGTACCTACAGGTACCGTCGACTTGTTCACTATCACCAACGGATCCGAAAGAAGCTCACCAATGCCCTTTGCTGCCCCAAGCACATATGCCAAATCAGCCGAGCCATTTTCCCCCGGTGGTGTACCTACCGCGATAAACAGAATGTCAGCAAATTTGACCGCGTCGCTGAGGCTTGCCGTAAAGCGCAAACGGCCAACTGTCGTGTTGCTTCGAACCAATTCCTCAAGGCCAGGTTCAAAAATGGGTATTGCACCATTTCGTAATTGCTTGACCTTGTCTTTGTCGACATCCATGCATAGCACTTGATTGCCGACGTCGGCCAGACAAGCGCCCGAAACCAGGCCTACATAACCACTTCCAATAATCGCAACGTTCATACGGGCAATGACTCTTGGGACCGGATTTTTTGGCAGCAAAAAAGAAGGGCGCCGGCCGGGCACCCTTCTTTAAAATCGAAGCTCGATTTTATCAGTTTTCGGAAGTTTTTCCATCCACCAGTATAGTGCCTGGGTTTCCGAGAACAATCTTTTGCCCTATCCCATGTACCGCCAGCAGGTCCTGGGCGGACATAAACGGTCCATTTTCCAAACGGTAGGCTACTATCGCCTCTGCCAAAACTGGACCGACCCCTGTGATATTTTCGGACAAGCTTTGTGCATCGGCAATATTGATGTCGACAGGTTCGGCTCGCAGCACTTGGGAAGTCAGCATTGCTCCAGTCAGAACCAACGTGGCTAATGTATTTATCGTCGATGAAACCATTTTTTACTCTCCTTGTAATTAGATGTTGATTAAACGCTGCCGCAATCCTTGCGGCTGTTAGGATTATTGATCTCATCAAAGTAGTTGACAATGGAATTAGTTCACAGAAGTCCTTGCTAATTTAGGATTGCACTAAACGGACGAG
>Ga0209043_1000307_pt1 | contig 31547 bp, 27 predicted proteins | sample SaaInlV_100m_DNA_3_FD_184654 | JGI IMG/M metagenome (GOLD analysis project Ga0209043, IMG submission 184654) | Marine microbial communities from expanding oxygen minimum zones in the Saanich Inlet - SI037_S4LV_100m_DNA (SPAdes) (version 2) | ecosystem: Environmental > Aquatic > Marine >... | reverse complement strand
TTTACTGATAAAATTGTATCCTTTGATATATGTTGCAGAAATAAATCTATATTTTTTTGTTCTTTCTCAATACTTTTTATGATTCCATATACACTTGTCGAGTCTGACACTAATGACTTTTTAATTGAAATAAGCGCAGTATGCTCACTTTCTAAAGTTTTATTAAGTTCTAATTGTTTCTCAGACCAGAGGCCTCCTGAGATTCCAATGAAAACTGCAATTATCTCTATTCCGCCTCTAGTAAAAATATTTTTCATTAATTAGGTCCAACTATTTTAGTTATTTGAATTATAGTAAATAATGTTTTCACCGGCTGAATTAGCTGTAACAATATCAAGTAGACTATCTCCATTAAAGTCACCTAAAGATAGACTGTAGGTTATTGATTCTTTGTTTCCAAATTCATTTAATGAAAATTTTAAATTTTTATTTATATAGTAGTGGTTCTTTTGACCATTATTTCCAACTACAATATCCAGATCATGATCATTGTCTATATCTCCAACAGTCACAGCCATAGTTCTATCTTTATTTCCGCCAAATAGAATTTTTCGTTTATATAAACCATCAGCATCTCCAAAATATATAGCATTTTTCTCTCCAATATTTGCCACAACAATATCAAGATATTTATCACTATCCATATCTATAACTACCACACCTCGAGTCTCATCTTTTCCAGTACCAAAAACAGAAAATTCTTTAAAGCTTGGTCCAAAGTATATTCTATTTTCTTGACCATTGCGATTTGCTAAAACGAGATCAATATTATTATCTCCATTCATATCACCTGACGCTATCTTGATTGTTGCTTCTTCTTTAGAACCAAATGGTAATCCCTTATTAAAAACACCTTTTCCATTATTAAAATATATAAAATTTTGACTTTTTCGGTTTGCAACCGCAACATCTATAAAACCATCACCATTCAAATCAGCAGCGCACAAACCTCTAGTATTTGATTCTTGTTTACCAAAATACTGACTAAAAACTAAGTTGCCATTTCCATCATTTTTAAATACTTGATTTAGTATTCGATCATTCGCTACTAAAATATCAAGGTCACCATCATTATCAATATCTACAACCGGGACTTGGTAAGATGTATTCGATTCGCCTCCAAGACTTTTGCTTCTTCTAAAAAACCCTTTACCATCATTAAAATAGATAAGATTTTGTTCAGCCCAATGACGCCCATTAGCCACAACGAGATCAAGATCTCCATCTTGATCTAGATCGCCTAAGCCTATGGATGATGTTAGATTTTTTTGGGAGCCTAATTTACCATATGGATGTGTTTTAAATAAATCTTGGGCAAAGATAATGCTAACACTGAGAGTATATAAGTAGATGTATTGTTTAATCATATTTTTGATTTAGTAATGAATTAAATTAGTGGCAAATTTATGTTTCACTTACAACTATTTAGAAGCATTTAAACATTTTTTTTATGGATACCTTAATAAACTACTTCAATAGTATTTCAACAACACACCGAAGTGTTTTTTTGATTGGTGGTCTAGCTTTTTTTCTAATATTAGAATCTGGTATTCCATTATTTCGTTTTAAATATAAAAAATTAAAACATGTCTCATTAAATTTATTTTTTACACTAACGACTTTAATAATTAATCTCATTGGAGCCACTTTAATATTAAAGGCTGCTGACTATAATGCTGAAAATAATACCGGGCTATTAAATTTATTTCAAGGTCCAATATGGCTTAAGGTCCTTATTGGAATTATGCTCTTAGATCTTATTGGTGCATGGTTAATTCATTGGATTGAGCATAATGTAAAGTGGATGTGGGGTTTTCATGTGATTCATCATACCGATCAACAAGTTGATGTGTCTACCGGCTTAAGACACCATCCAGGAGAGAGTGTTTTTCGATTAACCTTTACTGCTCTAGCTGTTTTTGTTTCTGGTGCATCATTTGGTGTTGTTATGCTTTATCAAACACTCTCTGGGTTTTTTGCTCATTTAACACATGCAAACATCAAAGCAATTCCAGGACTTGAAAAAATACTTTCTTTCATTTTTGTTACTCCACATTTTCATAAAATACATCATCATTATACTCTACCCTATACAGATAAAAATTATGGAAATATTTTTTCAATTTGGGATCATCTTTTTAAAACTGCATCATCCTATCAAGTGAATAATATCACTTATGGTGTTGATACTCATATGGATAAAAAAGAAACCTCAAGAATCGGAACAATGATGATGATTCCATTCCAAAAATATCGTTTCCCCGTTGGATCCAAATTCAGTAAATAAATATGATTAGATTTATTTTAGCGCTCTCTATACTTATTACTGGTTGTTCAACTATTTCAAATAAAAATAATTTGAATCTCATTTATAAAGATAATTTCCATTATGGTATTTTAAATGAATCACTTTTAATGAATCATAATGGATATCCATGGTTCGAGAAACAGTATAATAAATACATGCCTCAAATAAATAATATTGATATCAATTTACTTAACGAAACTTCAATAAAAATTTTTATGGGTACTTGGTGTCACGATAGTGAACGAGAAGTTCCTAGATTTTTTAAAATTCTTAATACCTTAGGCTATGATCAAAAAAATCTTCAAATCATTGGGTTAAATAAAGATAAAAAAGGCTATTTTAATGATTACAGTCATTATAAAATAACAAATACACCCACCATTATTTTTTTTAAAGATGCTAATGAGATTGGTAGAATTATAGAAAAGCCTAAAGGCTCACTTGAATTAGAAATTCAACTTATTCTAGAAAAAGCATCATGACAAATTATTTTATATGGTTATTAGGTGTCGTTTTATGGAATTTTGGTTTCCCTGCAGCTCCTCCAATATTTGATGTTATTGCAGCTGTTTTATTATCAATGATTAGTATTTATCTTCATCGAGTTATAAAATGAGAATGACCGCTAACGAAAGAAAAGAATTAGATGAATGGGTTGAAAAAGAGTATCCTAAAAGTGAGAAACGCTTAGAAGGCTCTAGCCCCTTTCATCAATTAGGAAAGTTTTTAATTGGAACTGGAATTTTATCCTATATTATTTTTGCGCTGAGTGATATTAGTTTTTTAAAACCTGTAGCTATTTTATTTTTAATACTAGGAATGATAATAGAAAGCATTGCTTTAATTAAATATTTTAGATTGTTATCGCATGAAGATTGATTTTTCAGAAAAAAATGTATTAGTAACTGGAGCATCCGGCGGAATAGGTAAAGCAATTTGCCAAGTTTTTTCTGATGCAAATGCAAATGTTATGGTTCACTATAATACAAATCAATTGGCTGCTGAAAAAACATTAGCTTCACTTTCTGGTAGTAAACACTCGATAGTGAAAGCTGACCTTTCAAAAGCTGATGAAGTAGAGAAACTTATAAACTCTATAGAAGACGTAGATATTGTCATAAATAATGCAGCAGTTGTTGAACAACATGACTTTGATTCTCTTTCTTATGAACAATGGCAAGATATTTGGAAACGAACTATCGAGTCAAATTTAATGGGACCAGCATATTTAATTTACTGTGCCTCAAAAGTTATGCGAAAAAAAGGCGGTGGAAAATTCGTAAATATCTCTTCAAGAGGTGCTTTTCGAGGTGAACCAAAAGCTGCTGCTTACGGAGCTAGTAAAGCAGGACTTAATGCACTAGGTCAATCCATGGCTCAAGCTTTAGCAAAAGATAATATTTTTATTTATACTATTGCACCAGGGTTTGTTGCCACTGAGCGCGTAGCAGACATGATTGATGAAAGTATTAAATCTCAAAGCCCTTTAAATCGTGTTGCGGAACCTAATGAAGTTGCTCGTACAGCATTATGGCTCGCATCAGAAGGTAACGATTTTTTAACTGGGTGTATTGTTGATGTTAATGGCGCTTCTTATCTTCGATCATAAGGTCACGTAATTCATTAAACCGCTATTACATTTATTTTAATAAATGCATCTTTTTTGATTTGATCTGGTTACCTGATTTTATTTGGTAAATATAAATACCGGTTGGCATAATTTTACCAAACTTATCTTTACCTAACCAAGTAACATTATGTGAGCCTTTATTAATTTCACGGTCAAGAAGAGTTATTATTTCTCGACCCATTAAATCAAATATTTTTATAGTTACTAATTCTGAGTTTGCTAATACAAATGGAATCTTAGTTGAAGGGTTAAATGGATTAGGAAAGTTTTGACCAATTTCAAATGAAGTTGGAACTGAAGATTCATCTATGCTTAAGACTTCATTAGAAAAATTACTTGAATACATTCCATTACCATGGGTTGCTATAGCAATATATCCGTCTGCTGGTCTTCCAGCTATCATATCAACAACAATGTTACCAATAGTTAAAGATCCTTCTTGAACCCACTTAGTATCAAGACCTTCAAGTTTATCTGTACTATATAATCCTGTACTTGTACCGGCAAAATAACGATTTCCAGATTTTAATGGATAAATATAAACTGACCGAACAGAGGGACCAGAACCTTGACCGTCAGAAAATTCTTCAAGATTCCCACTTACATCCATCCAAAGTTCACCTGCATTTTCTGAATAAAAAATACTTCTAATATTATAATTTGAAAAACTTGCCATTACTTTACTGCCATCATAAGGATCAACAGAAATACTACTAATATATCCACCCGAGCCCATATTATTTTTTATAACAACAGAGCTATCACTTTTATCAGAGTTATCTAATCGATAGATAAGACCACTTGACGTTCCATAATATAATCTATGCGATGGATTAAGAAGACTTCCACCAAATGCTGAAATATCTCCAGTAGCGATACTCTTTTCTAATTTTTCCCACTTTGTACTTTCATAACTATTTTTCCCATCAGATTTTTTATAATTAGCTAGATTTAAATACACGTCATTGTTTCGATAAATATAGTTTGCTCCTGCATAGTATAGGATATGATCATTAGAAAGATCTGAGTAAATAGGGCTAATAAAAAGAGCTTCATTCTCTCTATCAAAATCAGGAGGAAATAAGTAAGCCCAAGAATAGTTACTGTATTTATCACCACCACCATAATTCCAGTTAAAAGGATTATTCCAGTCTTTGATCATAGTATAACCTTTTTGAGATGATAGAATATATGCTTTACCAAAATTAATAACTGAAGCATAAGCACCATCTCCCCCACTTACTTGAGACCAAGGATTATTTTCATTAAGCTTTAACGATTCCCACGTTCCATTATCTTGTGTACCGCCCATTAATAGATCTGGAAATGTGCCAGTTTGATCAATCGCTATCGTATAAAATTGAGTTGTTAAATAACCATTGTTTATTGAATCCCATTTCTTTCCAAAAGCTGTAATATCATTCATTACATGCAATCCACCATCGCTTGCTGAAAAAACCTTATTTGGTTCATTTTCATATAATATAACATCATGTTGATCAGGGTGATGATCATTGTGCCCATATCCACCAATTTGGAATGTTAATTCTGATGTATTCATCCCATCTGTTGAATAATAGAGATTTGTACCTCCAAAAAATATAAAATTTTCATCACTAGGGCTTACGCGGACATGAAGATCATAACCACCTTGTGAATTAAAATCACTAGGTAAGTTACTTGAACGATCATCCCAGGAACCAATGACTCCAATACTATCAGGCTTTGAATATGTATATTTTAAAAAATTATGACCATCATTATTTGTTATTAAAACGTATGCAATCGAATCATTTGATTCAGAAATATCAACTACAATTCTTTTATAATCAGTAGGAAAATCAGTTGGAGTTATATCTGTCCAGTTATTTCCATCATTAGACCTAAAGACGGGACCCTTGCTTTGTCCACTTCCTAAGACAGCTACTAATAAGCCTGAATTAGTCATATCAAGATCAGAGTACCTATTAGTTCCTTGTCCCAAAATTAATTGCCAGGAAAGACCTTCATCTTTACTTCTATATATTGATCCAAATGATGCAAGAAATATATGACCAGTTGTAGGATGAACTTTAATACGCCATCCATAGTTTAAATGATTATCAAATGATTCAGGTGTATTTGTTGAAGTTGAAGGAAGAATCTCCCAATTAAAACCATTATCTACAGATTTATAAATTCCATCTCCTCTAAATGGCGCCCCTCTAGCACCTGCAGAATTTCCTGTTAATTCACCGGTTGTCGCATACCAAATATTTGTTTTACCACTTCTAGGATCTTGTGCTAACGATGAAACACTGTGCAATTGATTAGATTTGGTCATTTTAGTCCAACTTGTTCCATAATCACTAGAACGCCATATTCCGCCGGAAACGCCACCTGCAATTATTGTATTTGAGTCCGCGATATCAATAGCTAGTGCTCGTGTTCTTCCACCCACATTATAAGGCCCTCTATTAGACCATTCTAAAGAATTAGTAAATGATTTACTCTGAATTGAACTTTGATTTCTAGTGGGAAGCGTTTTAGCAAAAATAAGAGCTCTTTGTTGAACTCCTTCAGGTATAAAATTAGTTTGAGGATCTTTTGATCTTAATAATTCAAAATCTAATCGATCATTTGGGCCACCATCATTAATGGATTCATTTTTTTGGGTAATTGGCTTACCTGGATTAGAAGGATTATTATAAATACCACCTAAATAAAAACTAACAAATAACAATAATAGAAATAAAAAACCCCTGAAATTATTTTTATTAAAATCAGGGGTTAGAGTTTTTATTGTACGATTAAAATTTATAATGTATTTCCAAACCACATTCCAATACATAATAAAGCTCCGGTAACATTATGCATAATGATAGTCCCCCAGTTAGCGGGCTGCAGTAATCTGTCATTATAATATTTGTACAAAGTTTGAATAGCTCTAATTCCAAAATAAGCTGCTAAGAGAGAAGTTAGAGCTAAAATTGGAATTGTTCCATTAACTGCCAAAATAATTATACTGAGAAAGGCTCCTAATATCAAAGCAACATACCCAGCTCTTGCTTTTTCAGGGCCAAAAACAACAATAAGTGTATTTTTACCAGTTGCTTTATCACTATTATGATCTGGAAACTCATTAACGTAAACAATAGCTGCAACCAATAAACCAATAGGTATGCCAACTAAAAAGGCTTCTGGAAGAAGAACTCCAGTTTGAACCAAAGCACTTCCAGCTACCATTAGTGGACCAAAATTCAATCCAATAATTAATTCACCCAAGCCACTTCTTGAAGAAAAACGAAAAGGAGGAGCTGTATAAAATAATCCAGATAAAAAGCCTATTAAGCCAAGCCAAAGAATTGATATTCCTGCTTTTTGAATTAATGGAATGCCAACAATTGCACTTAATGTAAAAGCTGTAATCGCAACTGTGAGCATACCTTTAGGAGTTATTAAACCCATCTGAATACTACGACTACCTCCATTTAAACCAACATTGCTATAATTATAATTAAGCTCATCCGTGCCACTCTTATGATCAAAATAATCATTAGAAGTATTAGTACCGATATGAAGTAATGATCCACCTAACAATGTTAAGCCTAACCAACTCCAGCTAACAGTGAAACCAAGCATTGAAGCAACTGCTGCACCTGCAAATATTGGGACAAAGGTTGCACTTAAAAAAGGTAATCTCATAATTACCATCCAAGTGAATATTTTAGTCATTAAACTAATTCTTGGCCTTACTTCATCAGGTTTTTTATCATTTAAGGGTTTCGTTACACCACAGTAACCAATATGATTACCATTTTTATCTTTTGTTGGTGTTATTTTAATCTCACAAGGAATCTCCGTTCGATCTTTAGCAAGAAAAACAGTATTCCCTACCCATTCACCTTTTTCCACTGATTCCTTCAACCAATTAACAACATGACCTAAAACAACTTGACCATCACTAAAATCACTTACCCTTATTTTACCAATTACTTCTTCAGAAGTATATCCAAATAAATCTTGAGCTCCTTCGGAAAAAGTTTCGATTTTACCGTCAAGATCACAAGTGATTACACTTTTTAAATTATCTGACATTAAATTATCCTAATTAAATATAACTGTTGAACGATATGAACGTTATTATGTAAAGAAACTAATATTAAATATTAAACTTTTCAAGTTGTGATTAAAGTGAATCTACAGCAGTCGTATCTGCTTTAGGAACTTCACCCCAAAAAGTGGGTGATGTATTAAGTTGCCAACTTATATTTTCATTCGTTTGATAAACTGCTACTTCATCATTAATTCTAATATTTGAGGAAGACCATTCAGCTTTTGAACTTCCAACAATCACTTTACTTAATTTCTCATTATTATGATCACTTAAAACAAGAATAGTTCCTGAACTATCCCCAACATTGAACTTATCCCAATTGTTTTTATTTTTTGAAACCATAGATGTACGTTTTACTCTAAGAACATTATCAAAAAAACTATTAAGTGTGTTTTCTTTTACTATTAAAGAATCATTTCCATCTATAGTCCAACTTTGGCCATCAAAAAATAAGCTTACATTTTCATCAGCTTTTGAAATATCAATAGAGAAGATATCTTCTCTTTGTATATCAAAAATTTGATCACTATTTGATCCAAGTTTACTTTGTTGCATTGAATTGAATAAAAATACAATAATAAGTATTGGAAGCGCTATTAATAGCCATTTCATTTTAGCCATAAAATTCCTCTAATAATGAACTACGATGTTTTTGCTGACGCATTCTTATTAAGCCAAAACTAACAATTAATAAAGAAGGCAAAACAATATTTATCCACTTCCATCTTTTTTTAGCATCATCAGCAACTTCTTCTAAAGGTCTAGATGTGATTTCTCGTGATCGTAAGGCAATCAGATCACGGTCACCAATTAAATAATCAACTGCATTCATGATAAAAATTTGATTTTCAGGAGAACGCCCACCACCTTCATCTGTCATAAAGTCGGAATCACTTACAAGTATCATCTGACTTAATATTCCATTGCTATGTGTTTTCTCAGATCGAGCACTTAAAATTTTATCTGATTGATTAAAAATTCTTATAAATGGATTTTGATTTGGATCTGGATTTAGATTGAAGTTTCCTCTCATTTCACCTGATTGCTTAGAACTAAAAAACAGCGGTATAAACTTTACATTACCAATCGAAGATGAGTCCTGACTGATTTCACTAGCAAAAATCAATTGTATTTGTTCAAGACCAGACACTATTGCTTCTTTATTGTTGAATGATCTAATTATTGGAAGCAGAGGATACTCCATTGGAACATTCATTCTAATTGGACCCATTTGTTGCTGAACACTCACTCTACCACAAATTTTATCTATAACTAAATTTTCATCAATTGAAAATCCATATTCTCTAGTTATGTCAAATATATTAGATTGAATTGGAAAAGCTTGTTGAGCCTGAAGGTTTGTCTTAATCCTAGTTTGCGTTAATAATAGGTTACCTCCATTATCTAAATAATTCTTCAAATTATTATACTCATTAGAAGAAAGCGAATCAGAAACACCGCTCATTAACACAGCTGTTAATCCAGGAGGTACTTCTTCATTTAGGTTAACAGGTTGAACTGTATAACGTTGATTTAACAAATTCTGAATATTAGAAAACTGACTAGTTTGACCTTCAAACTGAGCAATTCCAACCATAGGTTTATTGATTTCAACCAATTTTTTAATCTTTGAGGTTATCTCATACTCTAATCCAGTTGTCGTTTGAATAACAGGTAGAACTTCTTTTTTATCCTCATAAAGAATTACCATACCCATTAATACACGTTTAACTTCCATTTTATCATTTTCAACAACCTGCATTTGTACGGGCATAACACCAGCTTTTTGTGCCTCTTGTTCAATATTCTTATCATCTTCTGGACGAAAGAACTCAAATCTAATATTTCCATCAGATAAAGCTTCATATTCTTCAAGTATGTCTTGAAGATAACGTCGATTATTTGCATACTCACCTGGAAGATCATCAGAAAAATAAACTTTCATCGTTAGTAGATCATCCACTTGCTCAACTACAGCTTCACTAGAAGTTGATAAAGAATACATATTGTTATCTGTCAAGTCCCATCTAAAAAACCAATTCCTTGAAATACTATTTAGTAAAAATAAAATAATAAAAAGTAATAAGCCCGGAACTAGTACAGATTTTTTTAAATCTATATTTTTTAACCAATTCATCATTTATTTCCATCTCCTTACTTCAAGTGTTTGAATAGTTAGATAGATAAAAAATCCAATCATAGATAAAAAGTAAATAATATTTCTTGAGTCAATAACTCCTCTTGAAATATTTGATAGGTGATAATCAACTGCTAAAAATTGAATGATTCCAACAATAGATTGAGGAGCAAAAACCAATGTTTTATCCAACATATAAAAAACAAGAACAAGAAAGACTCCAATGATAAATGCCACTACTTGATTATCAGTAACGCTACTCGCGTATATACCAATAGCAGTAAAAGTTCCACCCATTAGAGCCAATCCTAAATAACCGCTAAAAATAGCACCATAATCAACATTTGTACCCACATAAACAAGTGTAATGAAATGAATTGAGGTTGCAAGTAAACCAAGCATTATCAAAGAAAATCCCGCTAAAAACTTTCCTATTACAAACTCAAATGTGCTCAATGGTAAAGTAGAAATAGTTTCCATAGTACCAATATTATTTTCACGTGCAATTAATCCCATTGAAACCGCAGGTATAAAGAATAGATAAACAAGTGGAATCATATCAAAAAGGACTCTTAAGTCTGATTGGCCAAAAAGAAAAAATGTATTTGTAAAAAAATATCCACTAACAATAGCAAAAATTACTAGAAAGATATAAGCCATAGGGCTATTAAAAAAACTTTGTATTTCTCGATGGAAAATCATTCGAACATTAAGCATTCTTATCTCCTTCCATCGTTAAATCTCTAAATATATCTTCTAAATTAGTAGTTCGCGGATTCATCTTTAAAATTGACCATTTATTTTTAACTGCATATTTAAAGAGGTCTTCTCTAGGATCTTTATCTTTACCATATTCAAATTGAACACTTTGGATTCCCTTGGATTCATTTAATGAAATATATTTTACACTTGGAAGCACAGCTTGAATATGCTCTATAGACTCTGTAGTTGCTCCTTTAATCTCCATATTTAACAGCACATTACCCATAAAATCACCCATAAGTTCATCACTTGTTCCGTTGGCTACAATATTTCCATTGTTAATAATAATTATTCGATCAACCGTTGCTTGGATCTCTTGTAAAATATGACTAGACATAAACACAAGTTTTTCTTTTCCCAAAGATTTTATTAATCTTCTAATTTCAACAATTTGATTTGGGTCTAAACCTGTAACAGGTTCATCTAAAATTAAAATTTTTGGATCATGTATCATGGCTGCGGCTAAGCCAATTCTTTGTTTATATCCTTTTGAGCAATCAGAAATACTTTTATGGACTACGCCTCTTAGACCACATTGTTCTACAACACGAGCCAAAGCTTCTTTAAACTCTTTTCCTTTAATTTTACGTATTCCTGCGAGAAATTCGAGATATTCATAAACTCGCATTTCAGTATACAAAGGATTTAATTCAGGTAAATAACCAATCTCTTTTTGTATATCATGAGCATAATCAATTATATCCATATCATTCACTGTAATTGACCCTGCTGATGGTACTAAGTAACCAGTCATCATTTTTAAGGTGGTTGTTTTACCTGCACCATTCGCACCTAAAAAACCGACTATTTCACCATCATTTAAATCAAAAGAAATAGATCGAACTGCTTTTACTGAACCATAATTTTTTGATAAATCTGTGACTTTAATCACTTTTCTATTATCTCCTTCATTTAATCTTTACTTACCATAATAAATTATTCAATACGTTAAAAAGGACTTAAAAGTTCCGGCGAAATTAAAGTAAAGAAAAAAAAATATCAATCAATCTAATAAAAATAATTTTTCTTTTATTTCTTTAATCATTTTAATGTGAATGGGAGATGAGCCACAACAAGAACCTATAATTTTAGGATTCATTTTTAAATAACTAAGAATAGTTTCTTTAAAATCAGTTTCTTGAACTTTTTCTTCAATCTCACCATCTGGCTCAGGTTCTGATAAACCTAAATTTGGATAGACTCCCCAACTATTAATCCAATTATCTTTAATTATCTCTAAAGTTTCATTTGTTTTAGCAATCGTATTACAGTTTAACATTAGACAATCAATATTTTTGTCACAAAGCATAAAAACATCATTAATGTCGTGACCCGATAGAATATGATCTTTATCTTTCATTATAAGGCTCAACCAAATTTTATGATCTAAATTTTTTACAGTTTCTAATGCAATTTTGATCTCTTCTATATGCCCCATTGTTTCAAAAAGTATTACATCAACACCTGCATCTAAAAACCAGCCTATATTTTCGCCATATGTATCTTCAGTAATACTTCGACCAGGGTAAAGTGAAGGGTCATAACAATCTTCAATGGATGTTAGAGATGCTCCCAAAATCTTAGGATTTGATTCTCTAGCTAAATCAACTGCTTTCATTAAACTTGTTCTAGCTCGATCTTGTGAAACTTTATGAGATAACCCTATTTTACGATATGTCCACGTTGTTGTTCTAAATGTGTTCGTTCCTATGATATCTGCACCTGCATTGACATAATCTAAATGCACACTTTTTACAACTTCTGGGTTAGTGATATTTGTATCTGCTGACCATAAAGGTAGAGGCATTTTCAAACCTCTATTCATTAGTTCGGTGCCCATAGCTCCATCCATGATTAATGGAAAAGATGTCATCATTATATTTTGATTATTTTAGACTATTGACTAAGAAATAGGTAGTCTAATGCTAATTGAGCCATAGATTTCATGCCAAATTTCAAATTTCTTTCATCAGCAAAAAAATAAGGAGAATGATTAGAAGAGGCTGTTGAAGGATCCTCAGAAACTCCATTGAAAAAGTATAAGCCAGGTGCATGATCAGTAAAAAAGGGGAAATCTTCAGCACCAGTTACAAATGGTCTGATAATTACATTCTCATCACCGTATACTCTTTTAAGAGATGGAAGCATTTGTTCAGTTAATGAAGGCTCATTATAAGTAACTTTTGCAATATTACTAAAAATTTCTACTTCGCCAATTGCTCCAGAAGCACTGGCTATCATTTCAACTTTATCTCTGATACTTTTGTGAATTTGCTGACGAATATCTTCTTCAAATGTACGAATTGTTCCTTCCATAACCACTTCTTCGGGGATAATATTATTACGAACTCCGCCATGTATGGATCCTATCGTAACAACACCAGGAACAGCCGTGATATCAACTTCACGCGCCATAATTGTTTGAAGAGACATAATTATTTGAGATGAGACTACAATAGGATCAACTCCACCCCATGGTGCCGCTCCATGAGTTTGAACACCCTTAATAGTAATTCTCATTCGTTCTGCTGCAGCCATTGTTGGTCCTGAGCGATAATAAACTTTGCCCACATAACCAGGCCATGCATGCAATCCAAAAATTGCATCAACTTTTGGATTTTCCATTACACCTTCTTCAACCATGTATACCGCACCACCTTTTTCACCTAATGGCGCTCCTTCTTCTGCTGGTTGAAAAATAAATTTAACAGTTCCTGGAAGATCTTGTCGCATACTTGCTAGTATTTCGGCTGCTCCCATTAAACCAGCGATATGGTTATCATGCCCACAAGCATGCATTACATCAACCTCATTACCTTGGTAAATACCTTTTGCTTTTGATGCAAAAGGAAGGTCAGCCTTCTCTTTAACTGGAAGTCCATCCATATCAGCTCTTAAAGCAACTACTTTACCTGGACGACCGCCTTTTAATAGACCGACTACTCCCGTGTGTGCTATTCCAGTTTGAACTTCCATTCCCAAAGACTTTAGATGTTCAGCTACTTTTTCAGCAGTTCTAAATTCTCGATTTGATAATTCAGGGTTCTGATGAAAATCTCTTCTCCATTCAATTACTTTTGATTCAATACGATCTGCAATTTGATCAACTTGATCATTAAGCGCTTGAGGGGCTTGCCCAAAAACAATTGTAAGGTTAATAAACCAAAAAGTAATATGTTTCATTATTTTTGCTTTCTATTAGTATTTCTTTAATTCACCATCACGGCGTTTTGCTTTTTTAACCATATTCTCTACATCTTTCAAAAGCTGTTTTGCATCATAAATGATACCATCTTTAATTGTATACTTAACGCCACCAACTCTTTCAATTTCATTTTCATCATTAATTTTAATTGCTCCAGTACCATAAAGAACTTTCAAGTTAGCAAGAGGGTTTTCATCCACAATTACTAGATCTGCTAAAAGCCCTTCCTTTACCATTCCAAAATCAACTGGAGTTCCAAGTGGTTTATGAAGAGTTTCTGCACCATGTAAAGTTGCAGCTCGGATAACCTCAAGAGGATGAAAGCCAGCTTCTTGAAGCAGTTCTAGCTCCTCAATATAACCAAATCCATAGAGTTTATAAATGAATCCACTATCAGAGCCCGTGGTAACTCGACCACCTGCATTCTTATATTCATTTAAAAATTGCATCCAAATCTGGTAGAATTTTTTCCACGCTACTTCATCATGCGTAGTCCAATCAAACCAGTAAGCACCATGCGCTCTACGACTAGGTGCAAAATAATCCCACTGAGATGGCAATGTATAAATATCATGCCATTCATCATTTCGAGCTTTAGATACATCTCTACCAGCGGCATATATTGTCATGGTTGGATCCATCGTCATATCCAATTCGATCAATTCTTTTTTGAGTGACTCCCATTTTTCACCATTAGGTTTTACTAACTTCCATTGGCGAGCTACTTGGCCAAATCGATGCTGTTCATTTGCATAGTTCATATCAACTGGCCATGGTTGAACATCATTATTTTCATACATTGATTCAAAAAGGCCATAGTAGTGAGTTTGAGTGCCTAGTCCAAGCCTTGCAGCATCAATCGTGTTCATTCTTGCTACGCCTGTTTGACCTAAATGTGCTGTTGTTCCTAATTTGTGTTTTTTTGCTTCATCAATTAAAGCAGCCATCACACTGGGTTCATATGAACCTAATTTTAATCCATCAATTCCTTTTTTTGCTGCATATTTTACCCATTTTCGTGCAGTCTGAGCATCACGAACAGGGCCACCTTTCCAATCCTTACCTTGTCCTGCACGTTGATAAGCCCAAATCCTTGGTGCTGTAATCTCATTTTTTGCTGATCGTTCTTTTTCACTTAAAGTAAATTCAAGTGAACCAAGGCCAACGCCTCTAACGGTTGTCACACCATGAGCAAGCCATAATTTATATACATATTCAGTCTCAGGTGCTTTTTGAACACTTCCAGCATGGACATGCATATCAGCAAATCCTGGCATAACATATGAACCGTGTGCATCTATTTCAAAATCTCCTTCTTTAGGACGTCGATCGTCATCTATTGGGACACCAGGATATCCAACTCCAACAATGGATGAGATGCGATTTCCTTCAATAACAATATCCACAGGACCTCTTGGAGGACCACCAGCACCATCAATAACTGTAGCACCTCTAATTACTAATCTATTAAAAGGACCTTCTCCTTCTGCTCTATCTGGTCCAGGTGCAATTCCCTTTCGATCAGTTTGTGCGATTAATAATGAAAAAACAAATAATAATATAGATAATCTTCTTAAAAACATAGTTTCCTCCTCAGAAATACTTTATTTGCACACTAAATTCATATTTAATATGCTATTTAATATACTCATGCTTGGTATGATAATTCATCAATCCTTTTTATAAACTTATTATAAATATTTACTCTACCTCTTTTTTTAGCCCCATTAGCGTAAATCTTTAATTTATTTATTAGCATATTTTCCATTGCAATTCGATGTTCAGAAGGAAAATCTTGCTTTAATAACTTTTCTAACGATTTGATATGATAGCTTTCAATTCCTTCACTATTTCTTGAGAGCTGATCTTGATGTCCACCATATTTTATTATCAATGGTTTCTCAATATATATGACTGGATTATCAGAGGTAATTCGTAGCCATAAATCGTAGTCTTCACAAATGGCTAAATCTTCATCAAATCCATTTAATTTAATTAGAAGTGATTTTCTACAAATAACAGTAGAAGGTGAAATACGACATTTATCTAAACATTTATCAAAAATAAACCCTCCAAACTTTTTGTGGGTATTTTTTTGTTTAATTTTCTTTCCATTTCTTATCCAAATTTCATTTGAATGACAAAAGTTCATTTCTGGATTTAATTCAAGTTCTGTAATTTGTTTTTGTATTTTATTTGTAACCCAAGCATCATCTGAATCCAAGAAAGCAATCCAATTAGAGCTTGCAGCCTTTATACCTGTATTACGTGCAGCACTAACTCCACTATTCGACTGAAAAATATATTTTAGATTAGGATAGTTAGAATAAATAAACTCTGATGTCCCATCATCAGATCCATCATCTACAATAATTATTTCATTTACGCTTATTGTTTGATTTAAAACTGATTTTATCGCTCTTTCTAAATAAATAAGGCGATTAAAGGTTGGAATAACAACTGAGATTGAGAATGAATTATCCAAATAATTTTTTGGGGTAAACACCTTTCTCTATCAATTTTTGAATTTCACCAACTACATATGGTTTGTCTTCTTTATAAGTAACTCCAAACCAAGATTCTGAACTATTTAAAATATGAACTGATTCATCACCAGCTTGAATTAAATCATTTATCACAGAAGGTATTAAATATTCACTTTTTAATTCAGATCCTTCTTCTTTTAAAAAATTAATGAATTTTTCTTCAAGATAATCAAATAAGATTGGTGTAAAACCCCACATATTCATTGATACAGGCTCATCTCCTTTTAATAATTCACCATTATCTGAAGATACTCCATTATTATTTTTTTCTAAATTACTTGTTTCAACTACTGTATTAAGTTTTTCGTCTATTATGGTGCATAAACCTCTGGTAACACCTCCAAAAATTGACAAGGTATTTTCAAGACGGAAAGTTACCATACTAAAATGATTTTCTTCCGTTTGATAGTAATCAGCTATCGTTTTAAATGACTCTCTACCATAAAAATCATCTCCATTTATAACAACAAATGGCTCATTAATATAAGTCTTTGCAGACAGTATTGCATGCCCAGTACCCCAAGGTTTTTCACGATTATTTGGCGGACTAAATCCTGAGGGAAGATAATTAATATCTTGATAAGCAAATTCTAAATCAATTAGGTCTAAATATTTATTAGTTATTTGGGATTTAAATTGAGATTCAAAATCATCTCTTATAATAAATACAATTTTAGTAAACCCAGCTTTAATAGCATCATAGACTGAATAATCAATAATTGTTTCACCGTTTGGCCCCACCTGGTCCAATTGTTTTAAACCGCCATACCTTGATCCCATTCCAGCAGCCATTATCAATAAAGAAATATCTCTCATTAGTTTAAACCTACTTTAATAAATCATTAATTTAAAAACTTAGACCCTTCATCAGAATAAATAATTTGAGCTTTGCCACCTACACTATCAATAGCTTCTACAACTTTTTCAGAGTTATTTGGTGCATAAGCAAACATACACCCTCCACCACCTGAACCATTAATTTTTGCACCTAATGCACCTGCATTCATAGCTGCATCCATCATTTTTTCTATCTTTGGAGTACTTACCTTTAAATCATCTCTTAAAATGGTATGGTGCTCGTACAAAAGCTTACCTATTAATCTTTTATCAATAATCTTTTTTTGTAGTTCATGCAAAGCTGATATTAATAATTCTCTATTTTTAATAGTTCCAAAATATAATTTGACCTCGTCATCATTTAAATCAGATAAATCTATATCCTCATCACATGAATGAATATTTATTAATGGATTTTTTGTAATTAAACTTTTAAATAATTTTTGCCTACTGTCTCTACATCTTTTTAAAATTTCAAATGTATTTTTTGGCTCACCTGAGTCTGCTAAAATAAAAGGTCCTAATTTAGGATTTAATTTTTTAATAGATATTCTTGGCTGTGATTCCAGATAAATTAAGTTGCCTATAGCTGTAGAATATTGATCCATCATTCCTCCTGGCTCATTGAATTCAGTCACTTCTGCATCAAATGCTAATTCTCCTATTTTCTTTTGATCCCAGTTTTTTGAATTATCGGCAATTTTTGATAAAAAATGAATCCAACTAACATTTAATGCTGAAGAGCTACTTGTCCCAGCATTTATAGGAATTTGACTTTTTATTTCACATTCAAAACCATTCGAGAATGTTAACCCATTTTTTTGACATATTTTGATTCCACTTTTAAAATAATCTCGTGGCTTACTATATTTTAAATCAACTAATGAAAAAAATTCAGTCTCGTTAAGATCTGATTTCAAAATGACAACTTGTTTATCATTCCTTTGCTTTCCGGTAATACTAATTCTCAAAGAAATAGCCATTGCAATAACTGGTAAACCAAGATAGTCTTGGTGCTCACCAAAAAGACAGATTCGACCAGGAGTTGTTACTTCCAAGTACGGAATAATCCAACTGAAGCAATAATAGAGATGCTAATTAATAAAAACCCTGTTGAATCATTATATATTAATTGACCTACACCAAGTAAAATTCCATAAACGGCAATACTACCTAATATCATTGATAATATACCTTTAGGTATTGGCCACGGTTCTGCTGATCTACCATCAGAGTAGTTCGCCCAACCAGGACCACCGGGATTTACTTTTTTAACAAAATTTCTCAATGTTTCTTCATCTTCTGGTGGTGTGAAATATGTTGCAAGTACCCAAACAATAGTTGTGAGAATAGAGCCAATAACAATTTTCTGCCATCCTTCTAAACCAGAATCAGTAAAATTAAAATACCCAGCTATTAGTATTGAACTTATCATAGCAACAATTTCAGTATAAGCATTTATACGCCACCAAAACCATCTAAGTATATAAATAAGACCCGTACCTGCACCTATCATAAGTAACAGAGTAAATGCTTGTCCAGCACTAGTAAGTAATAAGCCCAACCCACTTCCAAGAATTATTGAAATTACTGTAAAAATACGAGCTGCTTTAACCAACTCAGATTGACTAGCATTAGGTTTAATAAATCGATGATAAAAATCGTTAACTAAATAACTTGCCCCTAGATTGAGCTGAGTACTCATAGTACTCATAAAAGCAGCAATCAAAGAAGCTGCAACTAAACCAAGTAAACCTGAAGGCAATAATGTCAACATTGCAGGATAAGCAACATCATGGCCTAATTTGTCTGATGGTAAATTAGGAAATGCTTTTTGGATATCACTTAATTCAGGAAAAACAATTAGTGATGAAAGGGCAATTAATATCCATGGCCATGGTCTTAAAGCATAATGGGCAACATTAAACAAAAAAGTTGCTCCAACCGCATTTTTTTCATCTTTAGCTGAAAACATCCTCTGAGCAATATAACCTCCACCTCCAGGTTCTGACCCTGGATAATAACTTGCCCACCATTGAACTGCTAAAGGAACTAGTAAAACTGGAACCCATGTGTTTGGATCAGAGAAATCAGGAAATAAAGATATTTTTTCCACAACATTTACGTGTGAAACTAAATTTGATAATCCTCCAATTTCAGGTAATCCTAATATATATAACATTCCCCAAATTGAGCCAATCATAGCTAAAGTAAATTGTACAAAATCTGTAATAATTACTGCTTTTAGCCCTCCCATAGTGGAGTAAATCAATGTAATTGAACAGGCAATGCTCAACGTTAACCATCCTGGCAAACCTAGTACAATTTCTCCAAATTTTACTGCTGCTAAACTAACAGTACCCATAACTAAGACATTAAAAACTAAACCAAGATATAATGCTCTAAATCCACGAAGAAAGGCAGCTGCTTTACCACTATAACGTAATTCGTAAAATTCAATATCAGTTAACACTCCAGATCTCCGCCATAATTTTGCATAAATAAAAACAGTTAACATTCCGGTAAGTAAAAATGCCCACCAACTCCAATTTCCTGAAACTCCATTTTGCCTTACTAAATCAGTGACTAGATTTGGAGTATCTGTTGAAAAAGTAGTGGCTACCATGCTTATACCTAATAACCACCATGGCATGTTTTGACCAGCAAGAAAAAAAGATTTAGTATCTTTTCCTGCTTGCTTTGAAGCCCAAATGCCAATAATTAATGAAAAAATAAAGTATGCACCAACAATAAACCAGTCTAAGGATGATAATATCATTTAGTATTTCTCATTTAACCCAAAAATAGGCTTATTCTCTTTCCATTTACCTCTGGTAAAGTCAGGAATTTTAACGGACGTACTATTTGATTGAATCGATTTTTCTGAAAGTGGTACTATTACGCTCATACTAACAGCATCATAAACATCAATTACTGGAGATTGATTATCTTTTAAAGCTTCTATAAAAGCACGGGCAATAAAAAAATCCATTCCACCGTGCCCTGATCCAGATGCTTGGTCTTCAAATTTTTTCCAAAGCGGATGGTCATACTCCTTTAAATAAGATTCATCTTTTTCCCAGCGATGAGATTCTGGACTTCGACCTTCAATATAAATTGATTGATTATCTTTCATCCATATTCCTTTTGTTCCTTGAACTCTAAAGTTTAAACTATATGGTCTAGGAGAATTTGTATCATGACTCAACATAATTGTTTGTCCATTAGCACATTTTATTACAGTGGTAACAACATCACCCAGCTTAAAATCTATTTTTGCGTTTGGGTGATCCTTTCCTTCATTATTAACAATATATTTGTGGAGTCCACGTGATTGAGTAGCGGTTGATGTTAAATGAAGCATCCTATTACCACGATTGATGTTTAACATTGGACTTATTGGTCCTAATCCATGTGTGGGATAAAGATCTGCATTTCTGTCAACTGAATGTTGAGTCCTCCACTTAGCTTCTGAGAATCCTTTTTCACCAAACTCTACCCCTCCTCCATAAGCTCCTTTACCATCATTGAACTTTACATGTCTTAAATCATGCTGATATCCACCTTGACAATGTAATAGTTCGCCAAACAGGTCTTGTCTTACCATATTTAAAACAGCCATAATGTCTCTTCTGTAATTTACATTTTCCATTATCATACATAATTTGCCTGACTTTTCAGACATATTTACTAAATCCCAACATTCATCAATTGTAAGTGCGGCTGGCACCTCTGTACCAACATTGCAATCATTTTCCATAGCTGCAATAGCCATAGGGTGATGCCATTCCCACGGAGTAGCAATATAAACACCATCTAAATCTTCTTTTGATACCATGTTCCTAAAATCTTCTGGCCCTTTTTTATAGATTTTTGGCTTGGGTCGACCTTGTTTTTCAAAAATATTTAAGACACTATCAATCATTTTTTCATCAATATCGCATATTACTGGAATATCAACATCAGGTCGATCTAATAAAAGTTTTGTCATCCACTGTCCTCGTAAACCAGTTCCAATTATTCCTATTTGTAACTTATTTGAGAAAGCAAATAAAGATGATGGGGAAAAAGAGGCAGCAGTTGCTAAAGCAGTAGTTTTTATAAATTTTCTTCTATTCATTTAATATCTCATTAATTATATGATTTAACTTGGGCTTATATTAACTCAAAATAAATCCATCTTTCAATGGATCCTCAGGGTTTATCCAAAATGTATTTTTCCCAGTAATAAACGCATTGCCACATACTTCAGGAATGACTGATTCATAATCACCTAAGGTTGTTGTTTTTAACACTTTGACGTGGAAATTAGAGCCTAAAATACTTTCTATGGTTAAAGTTTCTTCGTTGACAATTTCATTCCTAGCATAATGAATAGCTGCTCGGGCACTTACACCTGTTCCAGTAGGACATCGATCTACTTCACCTTCTGCAAAAATACATACATTCCTACTGTGATTTCTTGCATCTTTTGGTGGTCCAGTAAATATTGTACCATATAAATAGTTCATCTCTGGTTCAGTAGGGTGATTCATTTCAACTTCTTCCATTATTGCATGTTTAATTATCATACCAGCTTTTATAAGATCGTTATAACTTTTTTTGCTACAGTCTAATCCCACTTGGTCAACATCAACAACTGCATAAAATGCACCACCAAATGCTAAATCATATTTAATCTTTCCTAATCTTGGAACATTAATTTCTGCATTTAACTTTTGAACGAAAGATGGAACATTTTGAAATCGAACACTTTCAACTTTTCCATTTTTTACTTTTGCAAATGATCGAATAAAACCAGAAGGTACATCCATACGAACTTCAGTCTCTGGCTCGGCAATTGGGATTAAGCCAGTCTCAACAAATACTTTTGTTAAAGCGATAACAGCATGACCACAGCCTGTCGAATAACCATCATTATGAATAAAAATAACACCAAAATGCGAATCTACGCTGTCCGATTCTACAATAATAGCTCCATACATATCAGCATGACCTCGAGGCTCCCACATTAGTGCCTTACGAAAATTATCAAAATCATCTTTTGCATTTTTTCTTTTTTCAAGAATGGTTTTTCCTTTCAATTCAGGATAACCAGAGATAATAATTCTTAGAGGCTCACCACCTGTATGAGCATCAATTGTCTGAATCTCAAACCACTCTTTTGATGGATTATATCTTTTAATTTTATTTAAATCAATCAATGAGGTCTTTATTTTGAAGCTAGTGTAAGTAAAATATAAATTCCTACGGTAGTAGTCATAATAGCAATCGAAACATTTTTTGCATTTGCCCACGGTGTCATATCGACTGGTGCAGGAACTCTTTCATCGCTAATAGCAATTTCCTCTTCTGATTTAGGTTTTATTTTACCAATCAGGAGCATTAAAGCAATTGCTACAATGAAGCTAATAAAATAACCATGTAACCAATGTAATTCTCCAGCTCCATCAGCAAAAAATGTTGGCACATCTTTAATATTGACAAAACTAAAGAAAGCATAAAATAGCATTCCAACTATCATTCCAACCTTCGCTGCAATTGCTGGGACATGCTTGGTAGTTATACCTAGCAAAAAGATTCCAATGATTGGTACACTATACAATCCATTTACTTTTTGAAGATACTCAAAAATTGACTGCATTTGATCCAACATTGGTGCTATAAAAATAGATGCTATCGCTAATAGAATACCAAATTTTTTACCCGCAGCTACTATTTGTTCTCCACTAGCTTTTTTATTGATATAACCTTTATAAAATTGTAAAGAAAAAAGAGTAGATGCACTATTCAAAGCAGAGTTAAAAGAGCTCAAAATAGATCCCATCAAAACTGCTGCAAATAGTCCTAGTGACCAATCAGGGAGGACGTGTCTTACAACTGCACCATAAACTTGGTCTTGCTTATCAATATTGAGATCCGTCATATGAAGCGCAATTATACCAGGTAAACATAATAATAAAGGTCCAACAAGTTTCATCGCTGATGCAAAAAGAACACCTTTTTGCCCTTCTGCTAAACTTTTAGCTGCCATTGCTCGTTGTACGATGACTTGGTTAGTTGACCAATAAAATACTTGAATAAACATCATTCCAGTAAAAAGAGTTGGCCAAGGGACTGAAACAACATTCCCATCTACATTAGTATTTGTCAGTACTGCTAAATATTCTGGGTTATTAGTTCCTAAAATATTTAATCCTTCAAAAAAAGAGCCATCTCCAAGAGCATATAGACCTAATATAGGTATAGTCAATCCACCAACAAGTAACCCAATACCATTTAGAGTATCACTCACTGCAACTGATTTTAATCCACCAAATATTGCATAAGCACTTCCAAGGACTCCAATTGTAGATACAACAAACCATAAAGAAAGATTTAAATCAAACATACCAATTAATGCTAGAGAACCAGTATATAAAACAACAGGTAATAAAACAGTTACGTAGCCAAATAAAAATAATCCAGATACCATTGAGCGAGTCATTTTATCAAAACGTTTTTCTAAAAATGCCGGCGTAGTTGTAAAACCACTCGCAAGATAACGCGGTAAAAATACTAGAGCCGTAGCAATCATTGCGAAAGCTGCTAATGCTTCCCATGCAAGGCCAACCAGTGCCTTATCACCAAAGACTGAACCATTTAAACCCACTAATTGTTCTGTTGAAAGATTTGTTAATAATAGTGAACCTGCCACCATTGGCCAAGCAAGCGCACGTCCACCTGTAAAGTATTCTTCCGTTACGTTATCAGATTTTTTCATTCCAATAACAATACGATATGTAAATAAAGCCACTGACCCAGTAGCTAAAATAAAAGTAACAATAGAAATAGTATTCATCTTTTATCCCTTTGCTTTTTGTTTAAGATGAGATACGAGAACGACGATTTATTCAAATTTAAGTTTGGAAAGTTGGCTCAAATTATTTTTATTATCAAAAGGTATTAACATAATTGAAAATTCATATTTTCCAGGAAAAAGTGTATACTTATTATGAGTACGAGCCCCCCAGCTATTATCTCCACCTACTCCCATTTGTTTATAATCAATTAACCAATCTAAATGATCTTTAGATTTTATATCTAAATTACCATGGCGTTGACTACCAGGGACATAGTCTAAATCTTCATAGGGATATTGATGGACACTACCATCAAAAGTAGGTAATCCTTTGGCCATTAATCCATTAGATCCATTGGAAACAGCCATCCAATAAATATCCGTTTTATTACCCGTTTCTTGAGGTCTTACATAGGGAAAAGATTGTTCCCAGACACTTCCAGAATAATGGCCGATAGCAGCAGAAGTTTTACGATCCCAATAAGATTCATGAGGGCCTCTCCCAAACCATGATACTTGATCAAATTCACCTGACATGGATAGTTTTAAACCAAATCGTGGAATTTCACTAACGGTTGAATCCTTAACTTCAATAATTTGATTAATTCTTATAACTCCATTACCATAAACAAAATATTTTGATCGTAAAGTAGAACTACTCAATGGATCTTCACTAATAATCGTAATTTGAGCAGTATTATTTTTTAATTCACTTTCAACAGAAAGTGTTGAAAATCTCTCACTAGCTTCTTTCCATATTTTGGTTCTTGCTGGCATTCCATTACCTAAATCATTATCATTTGGTGCACGCCAAAAATTTGTTTTTATTGGTTTTTTGATAATGGATAATCCATTTATTTCATATTCACTTAATTGTCCCATTTCATGATTAAATATAACTTTAAATCCTTTACCATAGACTTCAGTGTTTAGTTCATTTTTGAAAAGATTAATTGAAGTTAAATTAGATGGGTCTTGAGCTTTTGACTCTTTGTATATTGGTAATTCAAATTGATCCCAAGCCACTAAATAATCTTTAGGAATCAATGGTTTTTTATATTTGGTTTTAGCTTGAACTGTTAAAAAATAGCGAACGCCTAGTTTTGGTCTTATACTTGATAAATTAAATGTAAGCGTTCTTGTCTCTCCCGCTTCAAGATCTAATGTTCCTAATCTACCAGATGCAACAATCTTACTATCACCTTTAATAAACCAAGAAAAAGTATAATCGCTTAAATTAATAAAATCAAAGTCGTTAGTAACTTTTACACGACCTCTTTTTAAATTATCTGATTTAAATCTTATAGGTTGATATACTTTTTTTACTTCCTTAATATGTGGGTTTAGGCTACGATCAGCTGCTATTAAACCATTTGCACAAAAGTTAGAATCATTTTCGGTGAATTCTTTCCCAAAATCACCACCATATGCCCAATATTCTACACCATTTGAATCTTTTTTAGCAATTACCTGATCTACCCAATCCCAAATAAAACCTCCTTGCAATGACTTATATCTTTCAAATGTTTCCCAATAATCAATCAAATTCCCTACACTATTTCCCATGGCATGTGCATACTCGCACAATATTAAAGGTCTATCGTATTTTGATTCTGCATATTCAGAAATTTCTTCTATTGTATCATACATTGGAAAAACTACATCTGTATGTAATTCAAGTTTTGCAGGTTCATAGACTACAGGACGCGAAGAGTCTTTATCTTTTAACATTTGGTATAATTTTTTAAAATTTTGACCATCACCCGCCTCATTACCCATTGACCACATAATGATTGACGGTTGGTTTTTATCACGTTCAAACATTCTATTACCACGATCTAACCATTGAGCAGTCCATAAAGTATCATTTGTAATTTGTTCAAAGCTATTATCATGAAATCGCATACCATGAGCTTCTATATTTGCCTCATCTATTACATAAAGACCATATTCATTACAAAGTTCATACCATCTTTCTTGGTTAGGATAATGTGAATTTCTAACAGCATTTATATTATGCTGTTTCATTAATTGAATATCCATCTTCATTGATTCTTCACTGATAGAACGACCACTATAAGGATCCCATTCATGTCTATTAACTCCACGAAACATTATGGATTTCCCATTTATCAATAACTCACCCTCTTTTATTTCAATTTTTCTAAATCCAACTTGTTGAGTTGTCGCCTCAATTAATTCACCAGTATTATTCAATAATGAAAGCTCTAGCTGATAGAGATTTGGTTCTTCAGCAGACCATTTTTTAACTCTTTTAATAATAGATTTAATATGCACAGAGCTTGTTGAGTCAATAGAAATTGTTCTTGTTGAGTCAAAAAGAATTTTATTACGTTTTACTGGGTCTACCAATCTAGCTTTAACAGTAATTGTATCATTTGAAACCAATTCATTTAGAATATCAACTTTAATCGAGAATAAACCATTATTATAAGTGGAATCCAAATCTGCATTCACGAAGAAATCTGAAATCCTAGTTTTATTTCTAGCATAAATTGAAACATCTCTTTCTAGACCACTCACTCGCCAAGTATCTTGGCCTTCAAGATATGAGCCATCAGAAAATCTATAAACTTCAACAGAAATATTATTAGTACCAAGATTTGAATGTGCAGTAATATTAAACTCAGCAGGAGTTTTAGATCCTTGACTATATCCTACAAATTCACCATTAATCCATAAATAAAATGCTGAACGTACACTACCAAGTTTTAAAAATATTTCTTTCCCATTCCAAATATCAGGAATATTGAACGAACGTCGATAAGAGCCAACAGCATTATAATCATGAGGAACAAATGGTGGATTTACAGGAAATGGGTATTCTTCATCTAAATAAATTGGGAAGGACCAACCCATTAATTCCCAATTGCCTGGGACCATTATATCAGACCAATTAGAATCATTATAATTAGATTTATAAAAACCTTTTGGTCTTTTATCATAATTTTTTGCAAAATTAAACTTCCACTTACCATTTAATGATTGAAAATAGATTGATTTTTCTGGGTTTTTCTCTCTTGCAATTTTTAAATTTTCATAAGAGTAAAAATGAGATCTAGGGGGCTCTTTATTTATTTCAAAAACTGTAGGATCTTCCCATTCAAGTTGAGTTTTTTTCTCACAACCAATCAATAATAATATTAACCAGAAGTATGATGGTTTATTTATTTGAAGTTTAAACATTAATAATTTTTATTTAATATAGATAATAAATTATAAACTAATTCATCAGCATTTTCATGATTAAATACCATTGGTGGCTTTATTTTTAGTACGTTATGATCTGGGCCATCAGTACTAATTAATATTCCATGGTCTTTCATAAAATTTTCAATTGCTTTAGCTTCCATTGTCGCTGGCGACAATAGTTTTTTATCCTTAATAAGTTCAATACCAATAAATAGACCACTTCCTCTAACTTCTCCAATTAAATGATGCTCAATTTGATTTAATTTTTTTATTAAATAATTCCCAACCTCAAATGCATTATTCTGAAGACGTTCATTCTCAATTACATTTAAGACGGCGTTTCCTATTGCACAAGAGACGGGGTTTCCTCCAAATGAATTGAAATATTCCATTCCATTATTAAATTTGTTAGCAATCTCAGTCGTTGTGATAACAGCAGCAAGTGGATGACCATTTCCCATTGATTTGCCAACAGTAACTATATCAGGTATTACATCACAAGTTTCAAACCCCCAATAATGAGAACCCATTCGTCCAAAACCAATTTGTACCTCATCAGCTATATTTAATCCACCAGCATTGCTAATTAATTCAAATGATTTTTTAAGAAAGTTTTCTGGCAATACTATCTGTCCGCCACAACCCATTAGTGATTCAACAATAAAAGCTGATACAGTTTTTTTCTTCAATTTAATATTCTCAATAACTGAGCTGACTTCATTAACATAATCATCTACGCATTTATGACCACGGTACTTACCCCTAAATTTATCAGGCCTTGAGATAGTATGAACAAAATCAGGAGCTCCAACCCCTCCAGGGCCATCATGCTTATATGGACTAATTTCAACTAATGAAGATAGGTTTCCGTGATAACCTGCATCTAATACTACTGTCTCTTTTGAATGTGTAATGGTCCTCGCAATGCGAAGAGCTAAATCATTAGCTTCACTACCTGAATTTGTGAAAAAGCATACATCCAACCCTTCCGGTAATTTATTGGTTAAAACCTTTGCATATTCAACAATCGTTTGGTCTATATAGCGAGTGTTTGTATTGAGATTCTTAAATTGTTTTTCTGCTGCTTCCACAATTTTAGGATGGCAATGTCCAACATGTTGAATATTATTCACTGCATCAAGATAACGCTTTCCATCAGAATCAAATAAATATTGACCATTACCCTTCACTATATGCAGTGGGCTATTATATGACATACTTAAAGATGGACTGAGATGATTTTTCCTGAGATCAATTATTTCTTCACGATTTAACATAATTAGTCATTTCATTTGATAAAATTGTTAGATCTTCATTTTTTATTTTATTTAAATAATTCCAGGCTAGATTATTTGAAACAGATAAATATTTATTTGATGGAAATAGTTTAGTACGCCAGGCTGACATCGTAACTGATATACAAAGTCTTAGACAAGCAATATAAATAGCTGACCTTAATTCAATATTTTTTAATGGAAATTTAGAATGGTATCCTTTAAGTACATTAAACATAGGTTGGTGTGAATCAATATTATTTAATCCAACATAAGCCATACATATAGCAGGCTCGGCAATCCTATAGGAATAAACCATATCACCAAAATCAATAATTCCAATAACATTCCCTTTATTATCTACAAGAATATTTTGATCATTTCCATCATTGTGAATAAACATTTTCGATAATTTTAAATCATTAGCTTGTACATTTAATTCATAGGCCTCTAAAAAATACGAGATTGTATTTTTATCATCTTGAGTGTCAATAGAAGAGAGTCTTGATCTAATCGAATTAACTGCTCTAACATCCCAATGAAAATCAGTTTTTTTATATTTATGATCAAAATTTTGTAATGATAAATTTAACCTGCCTAGAAATTCACCAAGTTTATAATACGATGAATCATCTAGATTAATATTTTTTAGAAAATTCCCTTCAATAAATTCTAATAATCTAATAAAATATATACTTCCATCTTTATTTATTGATTTAATTTTATTTATCTGATGTGGAACTTTTAAATCTTCATCATTAGATTTAATAAATAATGTAGCTTTATGTTGAATTATTAAATCATCTAATTTTTCAGCAGAATTTGATATTTTTAAAATATATTTTTGTTTATTAGAATCAGTTATAAGAAAATTTTGATCTCTATCACTGAATAATAATTCTGGTATCCCAGTTATGCTAAATTCTGTTAATAATATATCTTTTACTTCATGAGTAGGAAAATTAGGTGGAGGAGTATCAAATACTGTTGACATATAGATAAAAATTAAACCGGTTCTTTTATAAGAGAAAGAACGAATTCACAATTCTTAAACTTATATAGAATAGAATTAATCTAAATATTTTGGGATTGCAAAGTATAGTATTGTACCTGATAATAAAGCAATAAATCCTTTTAATGCTCCCAGGTCATTACTTAGAATATGAGATTCCTGCATCCAGGATAAAATTGCAAACATTATTCCAAAAGATGATAAATATAGCCAAATAATTTTTCGCATTTTTATTATGACATTAAAGATTCAATATCATCTACTGTACTTGGTATTTTTGGACCTAATAATCGATGGCCATCATTTGTTATTACAATATTATCCTCAATACGAATTCCACCAAATTCTTTAAATGATTTAAGAGCATCATAATTAATAAAATCATGATGTTTATTTTCTGATTCCCATTTATCAATAAGGTTAGGTATAAAGTAAATTCCTGGTTCAACAGTTAGCACGAATCCTTCTTCTAATTTTTTGGCTAAACGTAAGTATGCTAAACCAAATTGATTACTTCTTTCATTATCTTCATCATATCCAACAAGGTCTTCACCTAAACCTTCCATATCATGAACATCTAAACCAAGCATATGACCAAGACCATGTGGAAAAAATAATGCGTGAGCACCAGAGTTCACTGCATCATTTATATTACCTTTCATAATTCCTAGCGCTGTCAATCCTTCAACTGCAATTTGAGCTGATTTAATATGTGCTTCTTTATATGACTTTCCTGGTGAACAATATGTTAAAGCAGCTACTTGCATATTATATACTATATTATAAATATCTTTTTGTAATGAAGTGAATTTACCATTAACAGGAAATGTGCGAGTTATATCACTGGCATAATGAAGTGGAGATTCAGCTCCAGAATCATTTAAAGTTAATCTGCCAGAAGTCATTATATTATTATAATTATTACTATGGAGTATTTGACCATTTATAGTAAATATAACCGGATATGCTAAACGAGATCCCTTTGACAATGCTAAACCTTCAATTTGACCAACAATATATTGTTCTTTAACTCCATCAGATGTCAATTTCATAGCAAGTTCATGCATTTTTGCTGTAATTGTTAATGCTGTTTCAATTTCAACGATTTCTTCTTCTGTTTTAATGGACCTTTGCTTAATAACATTCTGAATTAAAGATTTTGATGAAGTTTTATTCTTATCAGGTAAAATATTATTAATAAATAGTGATTGATCTGCTCTATAGGTTGGTAGAGTATGAATTTTATCAGATACTGAAGTAAGATATTTTTTAAGTTCAGTATTTGACTTATTAAAAGTAATGCCAGAATCTTTGGTCATTCTTTCTACTGAAACTCTAGATCCTTCCCAAACTATATCTTGAACAGTAAGATTATCACCAAATAGTATTGATTCACCGTTTGAGACATCAATAATAAGATTTAATTCTGGATAGTCTAATCCACAATAATATAAAAAATTACTATCTTGTCTAAATCGTAATGTATTAGAAGGATAATTCATAGGAACTAAGTTATTACCAGGTAATAATATTATTCCTTGTTCCAAACCTTCACATAGCTTAAGTCGACGATTTTTATAAATTTCTGCATTAAACATGATATTAAATCTATACCTCGATAATGTTTTTATATATTATTATTTTTAAATAAATGAAAAATGTTTATATAAATAGTAAATATTAAGT